>Ga0164290_1000219_pt1 | contig 219724 bp, 199 predicted proteins | sample Micstemetagenome_FD_108782 | JGI IMG/M metagenome (GOLD analysis project Ga0164290, IMG submission 108782) | Contaminated culture microbial community from soil near Moab, Utah, USA - Microcoleus steenstrupii SON62 (Illumina Assembly) | ecosystem: Environmental > Terrestrial > Soil > Soil crust... | reverse complement strand
GGGCGATCCCGGGGCTGCGGCCGGGCGCCTACCTCCGCATCGCCGTGCTGGACACCGGCTCGGGCATGGACGCCGATACGCTGGCCAAGGCCGTCGAACCGTTCTTCTCAACCAAGGCGCTCGGCAAGGGCACGGGCCTGGGCCTGTCGATGGTGCATGGGCTCGCCGCACAGCTCGGCGGAGCGTTCAACCTCACGAGCCAGTTGGGTCGGGGAACTCGCGCCGACTTATACCTGCCGATCGCGGGCTCGTTCGCCGTGCCCACGCCGCGCGCCGCTCCGACCCGCCTGGACGCCGCCCGATCGCTGACCCTGCTGCTGGTGGACGACGAGGAGGTTGTCCGGTCGGGCACGGCCGAGATGCTGCGCGACCTGGGGCACATCGTCCACGAAGCCAATGGCGGCGCCCAGGCGCTCGCCAAGCTGGCCAACGGGCTGGCGGTGGACGGGGTCGTGACGGATTACATGATGCCGCGGATGAACGGAGCCGAACTGGCGGAGCGCCTCAGGGAGACGCTGCCCGAGACGCCCGTGCTGGTGATTACCGGCTATACGGGCGGCGACCTCGATCCGGCCTTGCCCCAACTCGCCAAGCCCTTCCGCCAGGCGGACCTCGCCGCAGCCATCGAGGATGTGGTGCATGGCGGAGGAAATGTGGTGTCGATCGGCCGGCGCAAACGCTAGCGCGCCGGGTCAGTGCGCGGCGCTGCGGGCCTTCCTGCCCGGCCGGACGCTCCAGGCCGGGATCGCTTGGGTCGATGTGAGCTGCGGGCGCCCGAGGAGGCGACGGCGGGCGACGATCTCGGCCTCCAGCAGGATCAGTCCGGCACGGCCGCTCAGCAGCTCGCGCGTGTCGGGGCGCGGCGCATCGGTCGCGAGGCTGAGCTGGATGCGGAGATCTTCACGACGCTCGCATAGCTGCGATAGTTTGGTGTCGATTTCGTAGGCCATGGTAGGTCTCCTTGCAGAACGAGTGAGGATGGACCGATGCGCACGACTCGAACGACGATCGCCTTTGCGCACCCGTTTCGCTTCAAGAGCATCGACGAGACCTTCCCTGCGGGCCGGTACGATCTCGAGACCGATGAGGAGCCGATCCAACAGGGCGAGCACACGCTTTATCGGCGGGTTCGCACTTTGTTGCTGGTCAAGTCGCCGGGCCAGACCAGGACGGTCGACGTGAACCCGCGCGAGCTGGACCTGGCGATCCAGTCTGACGGCGACCGCTAACGCTTGGCGCTGAGTTTCCAGTCCAGGCCGGGCAGCTTTTCCATCGCGCGACCACAGGTGGTGCAGGCGCTGGCGAAATGGCCGCGATCCCAGTGGTTCTGGGAAGGGTCGGCCGTGTGGCTGCCGATCAGGGCGTGGAGGAGAGCGAGCATCAGCGGCGCTGCCCCGCGCCCTTGGTCCCGCGGACGCTGCCGATCGTGGCACTGGCCGCCTGGTCGCCCGCCAGCTTCAGCAGCTCGGTCCGCGTCGCCGGGACTTCGTCGAGATCGAGCGGTACCACATGGAAAGCCAAACTATTGCTCAAATACATGCGACAGGCTCCTTCACGGTCGGAAGAATGGGTTCTTCCTGTCACGAGATGAGCGTCAGTCTTTCTGGTGATGTGCCCTTGTAGCAGAGTTTTGAGATTTGTTTGCATGGTTTCTGGGATAGGGTCGGAAGGCGCCGTTTTTGGCATCAGCTCTGGCAGAGATAGAACAACTGGCGTCACCCCGGCGAAGGCCGGGGCCCAGACGGGCCGGATATTCGTAGGTTCGCGAAGTTCTGGTGAAGGGTTCGTGTTTGGACCCGTCTGGGCCCCGGCCTGCGCCGGGGTGACGGGGAAGCAGAGCAAAGAAAAAGGCCGGGGAGCGGATGCTCCTCGGCCCTTCTCTTTAGTTCGGAACGGGGCGCGGAAGTGAATTCCGCGCTGTCGGTCAGCCCGAAGGGCTGCTGGCCGTTCTGATTTCGTGGTCGGGGTAGCGCTGGCGCTACCCCGTGCCCGAAATCAGAAGTCCATGCCGCCCATGCCGCCCATGCCGCCGCCGGGCATGCCCGCCGGAGCCTTGTCGTCCTGCGGCAGCTCGGCGATTGTGGCTTCCGTGGTGATCAGGAGGCCTGCGACCGAAGCTGCGTCCTGCAGCGCGGTGCGGACAACCTTGGTCGGGTCGATCACGCCGGCCTGGACCAGGTTCTCGTAGGTTTCGGTCTGGGCGTTGAAGCCCTGGGTCTCGTCACCCTCGCGGAGCAGGTTGCCCGACACGACCGCGCCGTCGACACCCGCATTCTGCGCGATCTGACGGACGGGAGCCGTAATCGCCTTGCGGATGATGTCGATGCCGCGGGTCTGGTCGTCATTCTGACCCTTCAGGCCTTCGAGCGCCTTGGTGGCGTAGAGGAGCGCGGTACCGCCGCCGGGGACGATGCCTTCCTCGACCGCGGCGCGAGTCGCATGCAGCGCGTCATCAACGCGATCCTTGCGCTCCTTCACCTCGACCTCGGACGCGCCGCCGACCTTGATCACAGCCACGCCGCCGGCGAGCTTGGCGAGACGCTCCTGGAGCTTCTCACGGTCATAGTCGCTGGTGGTGACTTCGATCTGCTGGCGGATCGCCTCGGTGCGGCCCTTGATCGCCTCGGCATCACCGGCGCCGTCGACGATCGTGGTGTTGTCCTTGTCGATCGTGACGCGCTTGGCCTGGCCGAGCATGCCGAGCGTGACGCTCTCGAGCTTGATGCCGAGATCCTCGGAGATCATCTCGCCCTTGGTCAGGATCGCGATGTCCTCCAGCATCGCCTTGCGGCGATCGCCAAAGCCCGGCGCCTTGACGGCCGCGACCTTCAGGCCGCCGCGCAGCTTGTTGACAACCAGGGTCGCCAGCGCTTCGCCCTCGATGTCCTCGGCGATGATGAGGAGCGGACGGCCGCTCTGCACCACGGCCTCGAGGATCGGCAGCATCGCCTGCAGATTCGAGAGCTTCTTCTCGTGGATCAGGATGTACGGGTCGTTGAGCTCGACCGACATCTTCTCCGGATTGGTGATGAAGTAGGGCGACAGGTAGCCGCGGTCGAACTGCATGCCCTCGACGACGTCGAGCTCGAACTCGAGGCCCTTCGCCTCTTCGACGGTGATCACGCCTTCCTTGCCGACCTTCTCCATCGCCTCGGCGATCTTCTGGCCGACTTCGGTGTCGCCATTGGCCGAGATGATGCCGACCTGGGCGATCTCCTGGCTTCCGGCAACCGGCTTGGAGCGGGCCTTCAGGTCCTCGACCACCTTGGTGACGGCGATGTCGATGCCGCGCTTCAGGTCCATCGGGTTCATGCCGGCCGCGACCGACTTCATGCCTTCACGCACGATCGCCTGGGCGAGCACGGTAGCGGTGGTGGTGCCGTCGCCAGCCAGGTCGTTCGTCTTCGACGCGACCTCGCGCAGCATCTGCGCGCCCATATTCTCGAACTTGTCCTTGAGCTCGATTTCCTTGGCGACGGTCACGCCGTCCTTGGTGATGCGGGGCGCACCGAAGCTCTTGTCGATGACGACGTTGCGGCCCTTGGGGCCCAGGGTCACCTTCACCGCGTCGGCGAGAATGTCCACGCCGCGGAGGATGCGCTCACGAGCGTCGCGCGAAAAACGGACGTCTTTAGCTGCCATGTTGATAGTCCTTCAGTTTCCTGTGCTCCTGCGAAAGCAGGAGCTTATGTGCACGAGAACTGGACCCCTGCTTTCGCAGGGGAACGGAAGAAGGGTCAGCCGACGATCCCGAGGATGTCGCTTTCCTTCATGATGATCAGGTCTTCGCCATTGACCTTGACCTCGGTGCCCGACCACTTGCCGAACAGGATACGGTCGCCGGCCTTGACGTCGAGCGGGGTCACCTTGCCCTCTTCCGACTTGGCGCCGCCACCGACGGCGATCACTTCGCCTTCCTGCGGCTTTTCCTTGGCGGTGTCGGGGATGATGATGCCGCCGGCCGTCTTCTCTTCGGCTTCGACGCGGCGGACGAGCACTCGGTCGTGCAGCGGACGAAAGTTCATTTCGTTAGTCCCTCCGGTATGATTGCTGTTGGCACTCACCTCCCGTGAGTGCCAGCAGCGTCGATATATGCTGACGACTGAGTCGCTTCAAGGCTGAACGGATGGAAAGTTTCGCCCGCGTGCCGAGCCGATCGCGTGCTTGCAAAGCGGGGGCCGCGTCCCGATTGTCGGGGCGAGCAGCAAGGGTTTCAAGCGCATGAGCATTCTCGGCCGGTTCTGGCGGCTTCTGGTCGGGATCAAGGACGGGCTGGTGCTCGTCTTCATGCTGCTGTTTTTCGTGGCCCTGCATGCCGCGCTGACCTACAGCCCCAATCGCACGACCGGCGAGGGCGCGCTGCTGCTCGACCTCGACGGCGTCATCGTGGAGCAGCCATCGGAGCGGTCACCGTTGGAGGCGCTGGGCGGCGGCGCGGCGATGAAGGAGCATCGCCTCCGTGACGTGATGCGGGCGCTGCAGGCCGCGCATGCCGATCCCGACATCAAGGCCGTGGTGCTCGACCTCGACAGTTTTCTGGGCGGCGGGCAGGTCGCGCTCGAACAGGTCGGCGAGGCGCTCGACCGGGTGAAGCGCGCGGGCAAGCCCGTCTATGCCTATGCGACCGGCTATACCGATGACGGCTATCTGCTCGCCGCCCATGCCTCGGAAGTGTGGATGAGCCCGCTCGGCGCGGTGGCCTTCACCGGGCCGGGCGGGTCCCGACTCTACTATAAGGGCCTGCTCGACCGGCTGGGCGTCAATGCGCACGTCTATCGCGTCGGCAGCTTCAAGTCGGCGGTCGAGCCTTTCATCCGCCAAGACCAGTCACCCGAGGCGCGCGCCGCCAATCAGGCGCTTGCGGGGGCGCTATGGCAGGGTTGGCAGCGGCATATGGCGGCCGCCCGACCCAAGGCTCAGCTCGCGCCCGCCATCGCCAATCCGGCAGGCGCGGGCGACCTTGCCCAGGCGGCACTGCGCTACGGCCTCGTCGACAAGCTCGCCGACCGTGAGGCCTTCTCGCGGCGCGTCGCCAATGTGGCCGGCGCCGACCGCAAGCGCGGCAGCTTTCGCAGCGTGAGGCTTGCCGATTGGGTCGCGGCCAACCCGGCGCGGCTGACGGGCGGGCGGATTGGTATCGTGACAGTCGCCGGCACCATCCAGGACGGCGAAGCCGGACCGGGCACCGCGGGCGGCGAGACCATCGCCCGGCAGATCCGCGAAGCGCTCGCACGCGGCGGGCTGAAGGCGCTGGTGGTGCGGGTCGACTCGCCCGGAGGGTCGGCGCTCGCCTCCGAACGCATCCGCTCGGCATTGATCGAGGCCAAGCAGGCCGGGCTGCCCGTGATCGTCTCGATGGGATCGGTCGCAGCATCCGGCGGCTATTGGGTGGCGACGGCGGGCGACCGCATCTTCGCCGAGCCCACCACCATCACCGGCTCGATCGGCGTGTTCGGCGTATTGCCGACCTTCGAGGCGTCGCTGGCCAAGATCGGCGTCACCAGCGACGGCGTGCGCACCACCCCGCTGTCCGGCCAGCCGGACGTGCTGGGCGGCACCACGCCCGAGTTCGACCGGCTCGCGCAGACTGGCGTTGAGGACATTTACGGCCGCTTCGTGCGACTGGTCTCGACGGCGCGTGGCATTCCGGTGGCCCGCGTCGATGAGATTGCGCAAGGCCGCGTCTGGGACGGCGGCACGGCCCGACAGCTCGGGCTCGTTGATGCCTTCGGCAGCCTTGAGGATGCGGTGGCCGAAGCGGCGCGCCGGGCCAAGCTGGACCGCGACGCGGCGACGATTGTGTGGCTTGAAAAGCCGCCGAGCTGGTGGGAGCGGCTCGCGAGCGGCTGGACCCAGCAGGAGGATGCGGGCCAGCAGGGCGCGCGCGACCTGCTCGCAATGCTCGGCGCGAAGCAGCAGGCGCTGGCCTGGAGCGCGATTGCGGACGTGCGGGCGCTCGCACGAGGGGCGTCGATCCAAGCGCGGTGCCTCGAATGCGGACCCGCGATGCGGGCGCCCGAGGAAGCGGGGCTCGTGCGCTGGGCGCTATCGCTGGTCGCGCGATAACCGTGCTACTGCGGAGGCAGGAGCCCGATGAGACGCGCCCCAAGTCGAGCACGGAACGATCACCGGCGGCAGCGCGTAGTCCGAGCCGGACGGTTTCGGAGGTGGATGATGCGCGTGGTTCTGATGCTTGCGGCAGTCGCCGCGCTTGCGGCGTGCGACGGGCAACGGGAGCAGGCCGGCGAGAAGGCGGATAACGCCGCCGGCGTAGTGAACAGCGAGGATTCGCTGGAGAGCGGCCCGGCCGAGACGATGGGCGAGCGGCAGGACGAGGCCAAGGATGCAGCCGAGGATGCCAAGGAGGCCCAGGCCGATGCGCTCGAGGAGCAGGCCGATGCTCTGGACGAGCAGGCGGACCAGGCCCGGAAGTAAGCTCCCCGGCTCGTTTTACCTTCGATAGCCCGGCAGCTTCAGCCCGCGCACGATTGCGAGCGCACGGAGCGTGAAGCCGAGGAGGGCGGCGGTGCCTGCCGCCAACACGACGGGCAGGCCCGCCCAGTCGAGCAGTACGAACAGGCCCGAGGCGAGAGCCGCGGCGGTGACATAAAGTTCGGGACGGAGCAGGATCGACGGCTCGCCGGCAAGCACGTCACGGATAATGCCGCCCACGCACGCGGTGATCACGCCCATCAGCACCGCGACGACCGGCGGCACGCCGAATGCGAGCGCCTTGGCGGCGCCGAACACGGCATAGGCGGCAAGGCCCACCGCGTCGAACCAATCAAGCGCGCGGGCGCTCCACCAGCGCTGCGGCGTGACCCAGATCAGAAGCGCTGTGCCGAGGCACACGGCGGCAACTCGCCAGTCGCGCACCCAGAAGACGGGCGCGTCGATCAAGAGGTCGCGCACCGTGCCCCCGCCGACCCCGGTCACCAGGGCGAAGAAAGCGAAGGTGACGAGCGTCTGGCGCCGCTGCGCCGCCGCGAGTGCGCCGGAGGCGGCGAACACCGCAATGCCGAACAGGTCGATCCAGCCGAGCAATGGCGCGAGGGGGGACATGCTCCGTCCCTACCCGTTCGTTTCGAGCGAAGTCGAGAAACGCGTGTGACGTCATGCTCGCTTCTCGACGGCGCTCGAAGCGAACGGAGGTGGGTGGTCTAGCTCCCGAACCGCTTCACGCACTGGTTCAGAACGGCCACTGGGTTACCGAGCTGAACTAGGGCCGCCACCGCCTTGTCGCGCGCCTCCTCACTTTGCGCCTGATTGAGGCCGCGGGCGCGCAGCGGGGCGCCGAGCTTCGGGTCCAGGTCGCGGCGCATCGAGTCATAGTCGCGGATCGTGTCGATATAGTCGGCCTCGGACGCGCGCATCGCGTCCGTGAAGAAGGCGGCGAGGTCGTGGCACCCCGCCTGGGCCTGGAGCGGATCGGCGGGCAGCGTCACCTCGCGCGCGGCCGTGGCAGGATAGGCGGCGGCGCATTCCGGCAGGCGCTTTTCCCATTCGCCACCCGTCACCTTATCGCCAAGGCCCGGCATCGCATTGACGACGGCTGCGGTGCGGGTCTTGTCGAAGCGGCCGCCTTCGCTGCCGACCAGCATCGCATAGTGCAGAATGCGGCCCTGCTGCTCCAGCGTGAGCTTGGCTTCCACATTGCCGGACGCCTTGCGGGCCTGCGCGGCGGTGACCACGCCGCAGGTGGCGGCGCGCTCGACCGGGTCGGCGGGAAGCCCCGCCTCGCGCTCACCGCAGCCGGCCAGGACCAAGGGCAGGATCAGCCAGGCACGCATCATCGTCTCCCATCCGTAACGAACAGGATTACGAGCGGGCGGGCCTGGGGTTCCGCTTGCGGCGGCGCGTGAAGAGCAGGACGGCGCCGGTGATTACGCCGAGGAGGCTGATCGCCGCGGCGCCGATCAGCAGCGGATGGCTGGTGTCCTCGCGCCCGCCCGGATCGAGGATGTGGAGGCCCCACATGAAGTCGAACCATCGCCACTGATTCGTGCGGAGCGCCAGAATCGCGCCGGTGTCCGCGTCGACATAGACATGGGTGCCGTCGGCGAAGCGGACGCCCCAGGCGGGGCGCGGGCGGCGCAGGTCGAGCGGCGGCCGGTCGGCGGGGGTGCGGGTGAGCTGGGCGACGGGGCTGCGCGCGAGATAAACTGCGCGCGCGAGCAGAGCGGCTTCCTGGCCTCTGACGGGCGGGAGCAGACGGCCCGTCAGCAGGTCGGCCCGGCGCGCCTCGCCGGTTGTGAAGGTCATGACCCAGACAGGGCCGCCTGGGCGGCTCTCGACAGCCAAGGACTTGAGCGTCTTGCCAGCGGTCTCCGGCCAGTGCGCCCAACCTTTGTAGGCGAGCGGCACCGGCGTGCTGCGCAGATGCTCGCCGCGCACTTCTTCGATCGGGCGTGCGACCATCCAGAGGCCGGAGAGGGTCCATAGGATGAGCGGGATCGCGACGGCCCAGCCGAGCCAGATGTGGAGGCGGTACAAGGGACGGCGCACGTTTAACCTCCTGTCCCGCTCATAGCTTCCGGTCTAATCCGACCTCATCACCGGCTTGCCTGAGCTTGTCGAAGGCCTCCCTTCTTCTTGCTCCGGTGAACAGAAAGGGAGGGCTTCGACAAGCTCAGCCAAGCCGGTGACAGGGATAGGCGCGAAACGTCAAACGTGTATCGGCTTGCCGGTCACCGCCATGGCCGCTTCCTTCAGCGCCTCCGAGTGGGTCGGGTGGGCGTGGCAGGTATAGGCGATGTCTTCGGAGGTGGCGCCGAACTCCATGGCCTGCGCCGCCTGGGCGATCATCGTGCCCGCGACCGACGCGATTATCCAGACGCCGAGCACGCGGTCGGTCTTGGCGTCCGCAATCACCTTCACCCACCCCTCGGGCTCGTGATTGGTCTTGGCGCGACTGTTGCCGGCCATCGGGAACTTGCCGACCTTCGTCTCGCCGCGCTCCTTGGCCTGCTCTTCGGTGAGGCCCACGCCCGCGATTTCCGGGAAGGTATAGACGACCGACGGGATGATATCGTGGTTCACGATGCCGGTCTGGCCGGCGATGTTCTCCGCCACCGCAATGCCCTCGTCTTCCGCCTTGTGGGCGAGCATCGGGCCCGGCGCGACGTCGCCGATCGCCCAGATGCCGGGCACGGAGGTGCGGAAGTCGTGGTCGATCTCGATCTGGCCACGCTTGTTGGGGGCGAGGCCCGCAGCCTCGAGGTTCAGGCCCTCGGTGTTCGGGCGGCGGCCGATGGAGACGAGCACGGCGTCCGCCTCGATCGTCTGCGCCTCGCCGCCTGCGGCGGGTTCGACGGTGAGCGTCGCCTTGCCGCCATTCACCTCGACACCCGTAACCTTGGTGGAGAGCCGGAACTCGAAGCCCTGCTTCTTGAAGATACGGTTGGCGTCCTTGCGCACCTCGGCATCGAAGCCGGGGAGGATCTGGTCGAGATACTCGACGCAGGTGACCTTGGCGCCCAAGCGCCGCCACACGGAGCCGAGCTCCAGCCCGATCACGCCGCCACCGATGACCACGAGATGCTCCGGCACCTTCTCAAGCTCGAGCGCGCCGGTGGAGTCGACGACGACCTTCTGGTCGACCGTGACGCCGGGCAGCGGGGTGACGGTCGAGCCGGTCGCGATGACGATGTTCCTGGCGCGCACCTCGCGCTCACCGACCTTGACCGAGTCCTTGCCGGTGAAGGCGGCATGGCCCTTCAGCCATTCGACCTTGTTCTTTTTGAACAGGAACTCGATGCCGCCGGTCAGGCCCTTGACCGCATCCCGGCGCTGCGCGTGCATGGCGTCCAAGTCGAGCGACACATTGTCCATCTTCACGCCGAGCTTCGCGAGCGCGCCGTTCGCGGCCTCGTTGAAGAGCTCGGACGCGTGCAGCAGCGCCTTGGACGGGATGCAGCCAACGTTGAGGCAGGTCCCCCCCAGCGTCTCCCGGCTCTCGGCGCAAGCGGTGCGCAGCCCCAGCTGCGCCGCCCTGATCGCGGCGACATAACCGCCCGGCCCGGCACCGATCACGAGGACGTCATAGTCGTAGGTTTGGTCAGTCATACCGCCTCATTGTGCTCCGGCGAAGGCCGGAGCTCTGCTTGCCGGACCCGCGCTCTGCCATCGAGGCTCCTGCCTTCGCAGGAGCACAGGTTCAAACTAATGTTTCGTACAAATCGAGCCACTCGGGATTACGCTCTTCGATCAGGCGAATCTTCCAGCTCCTTTTCCACTTCTTCATTCGCCACTCACAAGCGCGGGCGTCCTGAAGATCGTCGAAATACTCGAACCAGACGAGGAGAGTGCACCCCTTCTCTTTTGAGTGGCCCTCGACAACGCCGCTCCGATGCTGCCACGCCCGCTGCGGCAGATTGCTGGTCACGCCCAGATAGGTCTGTCCTCGGCGACGGTTTGCCATAAGGTAGACGCATCCGGCCTTCATCGCTCTCCTTTGTGCTCCGGCGGAGGCCGGAGCGCTGGTCGGAACCTGCCGCGAGCCCTCGCACCGCTCCGGCCTTCGCCGGAGCACCAACCTCTACAAATCGATCAACAAACGCGTCGGGTCTTCGATCGCGTTCTTCAAGGCGACCAGGAACGTCACCGCTTCGCGGCCGTCGATCAGGCGGTGGTCGTAGCTGAGCGCCAGGTACATCATCGGGCGGATGACGATCTGGCCGTCGCGGACGACCGGGCGGTCCTCGATGCGGTGAAGGCCGAGGACCGCGCTCTGCGGCGGGTTGATGATCGGGGTGGAGAGCAGCGAGCCGAACACGCCGCCGTTCGAAATCGTGAAGGTGCCGCCCTTCATCTCGTCCATCTTGAGCGTGCCGTCCTTCGCGCGCTTACCGAAGTCGGCGATCGTCTTCTCGATCGTGGCGACCGACATAGTCTGGGCATCGCGCACGACCGGCACGACCAGCCCGTTCGGAGCGGAAACGGCGACCGACACATCGACATAGTCGCGATAGACGATCTCATCGCCTTCGATGCTGGCATTGACCGCCGGCACGTCGCGCAGCGCCTGGACGGCGGCCTTCACGAAGAAGCCCATGAAGCCGAGGCGGACCTGGTGCTTCTTCTCGAACAGATCCTTGTACTTGGTGCGCGCCTCCATGACGGCCGACATGTCGACGTCATTGAACGTCGTCAGCATCGCCGCCGTGTTCTGCGCTTCCTTGAGGCGGGTCGCGATGGTCTGGCGCAGGCGCGTCATGCGCACCCGCTCCTCGCGGCGCTCGCCGGTGGTCGGTGAAGGAAGGGGCGCAGGGGCCGGAGCGGAAGCGGCGGCGGCAGGCTTGGCCTTGGCAGCATCGATCGCGGCCTGGACGTCTTCCTTGGTGAGGCGGCCGTCCTTGCCCGTGCCCTTGATCTGAGTCGGGTCGAGGCCATGCTCCAGCACCAAGCGTCGGACTGACGGCGACAGAGTGAGGTCGCCTGCGGGCTCTTCCTGCGCCGGAGCGGGGGCCGGGGCAGAAGCCTGCGCAGGCGCTGAAGCAGGCGCAGGAGCCGCCGCAGCGCCCCCCGCCTCGATGATGCCGATCACGGCACCGACCTGAACGGTATCGCCGACCTGCGCCGCATAGGCGCCCATCGTGCCGGCCACGGGTGACGGCACCTCGACCGAGACCTTGTCGGTCTCGAGGCTGGCGACCGGCTCGTCGGCCGCGACCGCCTCGCCTGGCTTTTTCAGCCATTCGCCGATGGTCGCCTCGGTGATCGACTCGCCGAGCACCGGCACTTTGATTTCGGTAGCCATTCTCTGTTCCTCAGCTCGTCGGGGCCTGCTTGGGCCCGGACGTTGCGGTGTTGGCGCCGGCGCGGGTGCGGCGGATCTCGCTGCGCACGCTGTGGCCGAGCGCCTCGGCGATCAGCGCGCCCTGTTCGGAGGTATGACGCTTGGCGAGCCCGGTTGCCGGCGAGGCGGCGGCGGCGCGCCCCGCATAGCGCGGCCGATCCGGCCTCACACCGGCCTCGAGCATCGCCTGCTCGATCCACGGCTCGACGAAGCTCCAGGCGCCGTTGTTCTTCGGCTCCTCCTGGGCCCAAACCACTGTTTCCAAATTGGTCATTCGCTTCAGCCGGATCGCGAGCGGCTCGCCCGGGAAGGGGTAGAGCTGCTCGATGCGGACGATCGAAGTTGTCTTGTCCCCGGCGGCGTCGCGCGCCTCGATCAGGTCATAGGCGACCTTGCCCGTGCAGAGGACGAGCCGCTTGACCTGATCGTCGGCGGGTGCGGACGGATCGGAGAGAATGCGGCGGAAGTGGCTGGCGCCGAGGAAGTCCTCGGCCGCCGACACCGCCATCTTGTGCCGCAGCAGCGACTTGGGCGTCATGATGACGAGCGGCTTGCGGAAGGGCCGCAGCATCTGCCGGCGCAGGATGTGGAAATAGTTAGCCGGCGTCGTGCAGTTGGCGACCTGCATATTGTCCTGCGCGCAGAGCTGCAGATAGCGCTCCAGCCGCGCGGAGCTGTGCTCGGGCCCCTGCCCTTCGTAGCCGTGCGGCAACAGCATGACGAGGCCGTTGGCGCGCAGCCACTTGGCCTCGCCGGCGGCGATGAATTGGTCGATCATGATCTGCGCGCCATTGGCGAAATCGCCGAATTGCGCTTCCCAGAGCACCAGGGTTTTCGGGTCGGCCAGCGCATAGCCATATTCGAAGCCGAGCACGCCATATTCGGAGAGCGGCGAGTCGAGCACCTCGAAGCGGCCGTGCGGCAGCGCCGTCAAAGGCACGTATTTGTTCTCGGTCTGCTGGTCGACCCAGACGGCATGGCGGTGGCTGAAGGTCCCCCGGCCCGAGTCCTGTCCCGACAGGCGGACATTGTAGCCCTCGGTTACCAAGCTGCCGAAGGCCAGCGCCTCGCCCGTCGCCCAGTCGAAGCCCTGCCCCGACTTGAACATCTCGCGCTTGGCATCGAGGATGCGCGCGAGCGTCTTGTGAACGTTGACGCCGTCGGGAACCGTGGTGAGCGTGCGGCCAAGGCTGTCGAACAACTTGCGATCGATGCCCGTCTCGACGTTGCGCCGGGCGCTTTCTTCGTCCGCCGGCTTGTTGAGGCCCGACCAGCGGCCGGCGAACCAGTCCGCCTTGTTCGGCAGATAGGATTTGGCAGACTCGAACTCTTCCTCGAGCTGCGCCACGAAGCTGGCGGCGGTCTGGTCGGCGAAGCCACCGTCGATCACGCCCTGCTGCTGCAGGCGGGCCGCGTAGACGGCGCTGACCGGCGGATGCTCCTTGATCTTCGCGTACATGAGCGGCTGGGTGAAGCTCGGCTCGTCGCCTTCATTGTGGCCGAAGCGGCGGTAGCACCACATGTCGATGACAATGTCGCGGCCGAAGCGCTGGCGGAACTCGATCGCGATCTTGCAGGCGAAGGTCACCGCTTCGGGATCGTCGCCGTTCACATGGAAGATCGGTGCCTGCACGCCTTTCGCAACGTCCGACGGATAGGGTGACGAACGGGCAAATTGCGGTGAAGTCGTGAAACCGATTTGGTTGTTGATGATGAAGTGGACGCAGCCGCCGGTGTTGTAGCCGCGCAGCCCCGAAAAGCCGAGGCACTCCCAGACGATGCCCTGGCCTGCAAAGGCCGCGTCGCCGTGGATCAGAACAGGCAGCACCTGGTCGTGCTTGTCCAGATTATCGCGCATCACCTGCGTGGCGCGCACCTTGCCGAGCACCACCGGGTCGACCGCTTCAAGGTGCGAGGGGTTCGGCACCAGCGACATATGGACGCTGATCCCGTCGAACTCGCGGTCGGTGGAGGTGCCGAGGTGATATTTGACGTCGCCGGAGCCACCGACATCCTCGGGGTTGGCCGAGCCACCGGAGAATTCATGGAAGATGACGCGGAACGGCTTGGCCATCACATTGGCGAGCACGTTGAGGCGGCCGCGATGCGCCATGCCGTAGACGATCTCGCGCACGCCCATCGCGCCGCCATATTTGATGACCGCTTCGAGCGCCGGGATCATCGCCTCGCCGCCGTCGAGGCCGAAGCGCTTGGTGCCGACATATTTGCGACCGAGGAACTTCTCGAACTGCTCGCCGCGGATCACGGCCGACAGGATCGCCTTCTTGCCCTCGGGCGAGAACTCGATCGCCTTGTCCTTGCCCTCCATCCGCTCCTGAAGAAAGCGCCGCTCCTCGATGTCCGCGATGTGCATATATTCGAGACCGACCGGACCGCAGTAATTCTGCTGCAGGATCGCGACGATCTCCCGCACGGTCGCCTGTTGGAGACCGAGCACGCCGCACAGGAAGATCGGCCGGTCGAGGTCGGCGCCGGAGAAGCCATGATATTCCGGCGTGAGATCGGCCGGCAGCTCACGCTTAACGAGGCCGAGCGGGTCGAGCTGCGCCGCCAGATGCCCGCGCACCCGGTAGGTGCGGATGAGCAGCATGGCGCGGATCGAGTCGGCGGCGGCCTTGGCGACGGCGTCGACATCGGCAGCCGAGGGCGCGGCAGACTTGCGCGTGTCGGGCTTGGCAGCGACGGCACTCTGCGTGGGGTCGAGAGCGGCGGTCAGCGCGTCGGTGTCGGCGGGCGGCCAGTTGCCCCGCTTCCAGCTCGGGCCTTCAGTGGTCGCCTCAAGGCCTTCGAAGAAGCCGCGCCAGCTCGACTCCACGGAGCCGGGATCGGCGACATAGCTGCGGTAGAGCGCCTCGACGAAGGACGGCGACACGCCTTCGACGTCGAACGACTGGTTCTCGTAACCCATACGCACCTCCGTGCGGCCCTCACGTGCTCCGGCGGAGGCCGGAGCTCTGTGCCGCAACGCTCCGGCCTTCGCCGGAGCACACCAAGTGTCAGCCCTTCAACAGCGCCTGCAGCGTCTCGCCGAGTTCGGCGGGAGACGGCGACACGCGGATGCCGGCGGCTTCCATGGCCGCGATCTTGTCCTCGGCACCACCCTTGCCGCCCGACACGATCGCGCCGGCATGCCCCATGCGGCGGCCCGGAGGCGCCGTGCGGCCGGCGATGAAGCCGACGGTCGGCTTGGAGCGCCCGCGCTTGGCCTCGTCGATCAGGAACTGCGCGGCTTGCTCCTCGGCATCGCCGCCGATTTCGCCGATCATGATGATCGACTTGGTGTCGTCGTCGGCCAGAAACAACTCCAGCACGTCGATGAAGTTGGTGCCGTTCACCGGATCGCCACCGATGCCGACCGCGGTGGTTTGGCCCAGGCCCGCATTGGTCGTCTGGAACACCGCCTCATAGGTAAGCGTGCCGGAGCGCGAGACCACGCCGACGGAACCCTTGGAGAAGATGTTGCCCGGCATGATGCCGATCTTGCACTCGTTCGGCGTCAGCACGCCGGGGCAGTTCGGGCCGATCAGCCGCGACTTGGAGCCGGCCAGCGCGCGCTTCACCTTCACCATGTCGAGCACCGGAATGCCCTCGGTGATGCAGACGATCAGCGGCACCTCGGCGTCGATCGCTTCCAGGATCGAGTCCGCGGCAAAGGGCGGCGGCACATAGACCACCGACGCGTCGGCGCCGGTCTTCGCGACCGCTTCGGCCACCGTGTCGAACACCGGCAGGCCGATATGCGTGGTGCCGCCCTTGCCGGGCGTTACGCCGCCGACGACCTTGGTCCCGTATGCGATCGCCTGTTCCGAATGGAACGTGCCCTGCGCGCCGGTGAACCCTTGCGTGATCACCTTGGTGTTCGCGTTGACGAGAATGCTCATGTCTACTCCGTCGTCACCCCGGCGAAGGCCGGGGCCAGAACCTTCTTACTTCAGCGAACCGTCGATGCCCTGACAGGCGACCATCAGCTCGCGCACCGCGTCGACCGACACCTGAAAGTTCTGTTTCGCGCTCTCGCCCAGCTCGATCTCGACGATCTTCTCGACGCCGCCGGCGCCGATCACCACCGGCACGCCGACATAAAGGTCGTTCTGGCCGTACTGGCCCTGCAGGAACGCGGCGCACGGCAGCAGGCGCTTCTGGTCCTTGAGATAAGCCTCGGCCATTTCAATACCGCTGGTGGCCGGCGCGTAATAGGCCGAGCCGGTCTTCAAGAGCGCCACGATCTCGCCGCCGCCCGAGCGCGTGCGCTGGACGATGGCGTCGATCCGCTCCTGCGTGGACCAGCCCATCTTGATCAGCGCTGGAATGGGAATGCCCGCCACGGTCGAATATTCGATCACCGGCACCATCGTGTCGCCATGACCGCCGAGCACGAAGGCGGTGACGTCCTGCTTCGAGACGCCGAACTCCTCGGCGAGGAAGTGGCGGAAGCGCGCCGAGTCCAGCACACCGGCCATGCCGCAGACCATGTGGTGCGGGAGCCCTGAGAACTCGCGCAGCGCCCAGACCATCGCGTCAAGCGGGTTGGTGATGCAGATGACGAAAGCGTTCGGCGCGTGCGTTTTGATGCCCTCGCCCACCGCCTTCATGACCTTGAGGTTGATGCCGAGCAGGTCGTCGCGGCTCATGCCGGGCTTGCGCGCGACACCCGCGGTGACGATGCACACATCGGCGCCGGCGATGTCGGCGTAATCGTTGGTGCCCTTGAGATTGCCGTCCTTGCCTTCGACGGGGCCGCACTGGTTGAGATCGAGCGCTTTGCCCTGCGGCACGCCCTCTACAACGTCGAACAGGACGACGTCGCCCAGGTCACGGGTCAGCGCCAGATGCGCGAGCGTTCCGCCGATATTGCCTGCGCCGATGAGAGCAATCTTGTGCCGAGCCATGCGTGCCTCCTCCCAGATTTGGGAGGGCGCTTAGGCCGATCCGGTTACGGGTTCAACCTCGCGAGCGGGATTATCTTTGCAACTGCGAATGAGTTGCAAGAAGCAGGTCAACGTCACCCCGGCGGAGGCCGGGGCCCAGACCCCTTCTCTTTGGTGGGCTGGGCCCCGGCCTTCGCCGGGGTGACGGAAACAGGGTCAGCCCAACGCCGCCAGTTTCTCCTCGGCCTGCCGATCCAGCTCCGCGCGGCTCTTTTTCTCGGACGCTGTCTTCAGCTGGCCGCAGGCCGCGTCGATATCGCGGCCGCGTGGCGTTCGGACGGGGGCGGAATAGCCTGCTTCAAAAATGATGTTCGAAAAGGCGCGAATGCGCTCCGGGTCCGAACATTCATAAGGTGCGCCGGGCCAGGGGTTGAACGGGATCAGATTCACCTTGGCCGGCAGCTTGTACTTGCGGATCAGCCGGACGAGCTCGCGCGCGTCCGCGTCGCTGTCGTTCTTGTCCTTGAGCATCACATATTCGAACGTGATGCGGCGGGCGTTGTTGGCGCCGGGATAGTCGGCGCAGGCCTGGAGCAGCTCCTCGATCCCGTATTTGCGGTTGAGCGGCACGATCTCGTCGCGCACCTCCTTGGTCACCGCATGCAGCGAGACCGCGAGATTCACTCCGATCTCTTCGCCGGCCCGCGCCATAATCGGCACCACGCCCGACGTGGACAGGGTGATGCGGCGCTTGGACAAAGCGAGACCGTCCCCGTCCATCACCACTTTGAGGGCGTCGCGGACATTGTCGAAGTTATAGAGCGGCTCCCCCATCCCCATCATGACGATGTTGGTGAGGAGCCGACCTTCCGGCTGACTCGGCCATTCGCCCAGGCCGTCGCGCGCAAGCATCACCTGGCCGACAATCTCGCCCGCTGTCAGGTTGCGCACCAGGCGCATCGTGCCGGTGTGGCAGAAGCGGCAGTTGAGCGTGCAGCCGACCTGCGACGAGACGCAAAGCGTGCCCCGGTCCGCATCAGGGATGAAGACCATTTCGTAATCCTGGCCATCGTCCGAGCGGAGCAGCCATTTGCGGGTGCCGTCGGTCGACACCTGCGCCTCGACCACCTCGGGCCGCCCGATCACGAAACGCTCGGCCAGCCAGGGCTGCTGGGCCTTGGCGATGTCCGTCATCAGCGCAAAGTCGGTGACGCCGCGATTGTAGATCCAATGCCAGAGCTGCTTGGCCCGGAGCTTCGCCTGCCGGTCGTCGAGTCCGGCGGCAGCGAGCGCCTCCCGGATCTGCGGCTTCGAAAGGCCAACCAGGTCGACGCGGCCATCGGTGCGCACGGGCGCCGCGCGCGGCACGGGGACGGGATCGATGAGGCCGGGGATCTGCATGGCCGCGCCATGTAGGGTGAATGCGGCGATTTTACGAGTGGGGTCAGGCCGCTATGACGTACGGCATGTCCTACTTCCCGTTCGGCTTCACCGGCCCGGTCGAGCATTACGGTCTCGGCACCTATCGCTACACGGTGATGTGGCTGCCTGAGGAGATTGCGGCCGCGCTGCCGCTGGCCGAGCAGCCGCGGCTGCGGATCAGCGGCGAGTTGAACGAACATCCGCTGACCGGCGCATGGCAGCCGTCGCGCGGGCGCTGGTATCTGATGCTGGGCAAGCCGCTATTGAAGGCGACAGGGTTGTCGGTGGGTTGCCTTGCCGAGCTGCGCTTCCGGGTCGAGCCGCCGGACGAGGTGGACGTGCCGCCACTGCTCGCCCGTGCCTTGCAGCAGGATGAGCGTGCGTCCGAGCGCTGGGCGGCGCTCACGCCGGGCAAGCGCCGGGCGCTGGGGCACCATGTCGGGTCCGCCAAGACCGAGGCCACGGCGGTCAAGCGGACGGCCCAGGCGGTGACATGGCTGGCCACAGGCGAGACCGAACTTTGGAGACTGCCGAAGCTTGCCTGCTGAAGCCGGTCGTGCCGGGCGGCGCCTTGGTCGTGCGTGTCGTTTTTGTACAATCGGCTCGCTACACCCGCGGTTAAATGTCGCGACATCGAACAAGGGGAGGTTCCGATGTCGCTTCGCGCTGGCCTGATCACCGTTCTGCTCTGCTCTTCGATGTCGGCCCTTGCGGCTACGCTCCCTGGAGCCCCCGCCGCCAAAGTCGTGCCGTTTACCGAGACGGTGCATGGCATCACGGTCGATGATCCGTATCGCTGGATGGAGACGGGCGCGCCCGACTACGAGCCCTGGATGCGCGCCCAGGCGCAGGCGGCGAGTGCATGGCTGAAGGCGCTGCCTCGGCGCGAGACACTGTTGCAGCAGATCGGCGATAAGTCGGGGGCAATGCCCGCCGTCGGCAAGATCGCGGCGCGCGGCCCGCATCTGTTCTTCGCTCGGCGCGACGCGGGTGCGCAGACCAGCAAGCTGCTGGTGCGGCCGGCAACGGGCGGTGCGGAGCGTGTCTTGTTCGATCCGGCGTCGCTCGACACCGAGGCGGCCAAGGGCCACTCGATCAACTATTGGGAGCCGAGCCCGAACGGGCGCTACCTCTATATCGGCACGTCGGCGGGTGGCTCCGAGCATTCGACCATGCGCGTGATCGACGTTGCCACCGGCAAGACGATCGACGGCGAAGCGGCGGGCGCGATCTTCAACGCGTCTTCCGATTACGGCACGACCTATCCGCAATGGCTGCCCGACAGCACCGGCTTCTTCTATTTCCGCACGCAGGACGGCGTAACGTCGAACGACCAGGGCTATTATCTGAACGGCCGCAACTTCTTCCATAAGGTCGGCACACCGTTTGCCAGTGACGTGCTGGTGGCGCAGCGGGGGCGGCCGAACATACCCGAGATGACCGAAGCAGAGGCGCCCGGCATCTTCGTCTTCCCGGGCAGCCGCTGGGCACTGCTCAACATTTTCGACGGAGTAGAGCGGCGCCACCGCCTGTATCGCGCGCCGATCGCCGAAGCGGTGACCGGCACCGCACGCTGGCAGCCAGTCCTGGCGCGGGCCGACCAGGCCGAGGTGATCGCTGGCCTGAGCGACGATCTTTACGTCCTGCGCCGCGACGTGCCGCGCGGGCGGGTCGTCCGGCTGAGCCTCGCCGCCCCGGACATTGCGAAGGCAACGGAGGTGGTGCCGGAAGGCGCGTTCCCGCTCGACAGCATCATGCCGACCGCCGACGGTCTTTATCTCCTGAGCCGGGTGGCGGAGGGAAGCGAGCTGCGCCTGCTGAAGCGCGAGGGCGGCATCGTGCCGGTGAAGCTGCCCTTCCCCGGCGCGGCTTATCAGTTCGATGGCCTGTCCAATCAGAAAGGCCTCTATGTCAGCCTCGAGAACTATGTGGTGCCGCGCAAGCGCTTCCTTGTGACGGGCACCACGGTGACGGACACCGGCATGGGCATCGTGCCGCCCTACCCCACGGACGCTTATGTAATGGAGACCGTCACCTACATCGCGCGGGACGGGACCAAGATCCCGTTGGACATTGTCCGCCGCAAGGACCTGCCCAAGGACGGCAAGCGACCGGTGCTGCTGGAGGCCTATGCGGCCTATGGCATCAACACCGACGCGGTGTTCAACCCGCGCATGTACCCGTTCCTTGATGCCGGCGGCATCTATGCGGTGGCGCATGCGCGCGGCGGCGGCGAGTTCGGGCGCGACTGGTACATGGCCGGGTACAAGGCGACCAAGCCGAACACCTGGCGGGACGTGATCGACGGCGCGGAGTGGCTGACCAAGAGCGGCTGGACCGGGCCCAAACGCATCACCGTCTGGGGCACTTCGGCTGGCGGCATCATGGCGGGTCGCGCCGTCACTGAGCGGCCGGACCTGTGGGCGGGCATGATCGCGAGCGTCGGCGCGATGAACGCCATGCGTTTCGAGTTCACGCCCAACGGCAAGCAGAACATTGCCGAGTTCGGCACCGTCGCGAAGCCGGACGAGGCCAAGGCGCTCTACGCGATGGACAGCTATGCGCATCTGAAGGACGGCACCGCCTATCCGCCGATGCTGGTGACGGCCGGCTTCAACGATCCCCGCGTGATCGCCTGGCAGCCCGCCAAGTTCGCGGCGCGCGCGCAGGCGGCCTCGACAGCGCCGGTGGTCTTCAAGGTCGATTTCGATGCGGGCCACGGGTTGGGATCGATGCGACGCCAGTATGACGAGTCGACTGCGGACGTGGCGGCCTTCACACTGTGGGCGGCCGAGCAGGCGAAGTAATCAGCGTCTGACGCAGGCGAGGGTGGCGGCGTCGATGGCGGTCGCGGCGCCGCGCAGCGCATAGCTGTCGCCTCCCACGCGCATGCGGTCGGCGCTGCGCATCGCGGCGACGATCGCGGCATCGGTCCGCGGATCGGTTGCCCAGGCATCGGCACCGCCGGCGACTAACGGGAAGCGCTTGGTCCCGATCGTGAGGGTCAGGCGGCCCGTTGCCGGTCGGCGCAGGCGGACATGGAGCTGGTTGCGAGGGCCACCCGGCCAAGTGCCGATGCTCGCAAAGGGACGCCATTTCGCCTGGCGTGCGGCGGGGCGGACGGGCTCGGCGATCGCGTAGCAGCGGGCCGGGCGAGCATCCCGGAAGGCGGCCCAGCCGTTCCAGAGGCCGAGATCCTCGCGGGCGGCGGCGGGTGTGGCGCTCAGGACTAGTCCAACGAGCACCAGTCCCATCCACCGGCTTGGCTGAGCTTGTCGAAGCCCTCCCTTCTGTTCGCCGGAGCAAGAAGAAGGAAAGGGCTTCGACAAGCTCAGCCAAGCCGGGTGGAGGGTCGGGAGTTTCACGAACTAAGCCGGCGCGTGACCCGAGCCGTGGTGGATCACGGTTTCCACGCCATTCTCGATCATCACCATGCTTCCCTGGGTCAGGCTCGGCGCGATCGGGGCGGACCAGCGCGGGTCCACATCGATGCCGGTCAGCAGCCCGCGCAGCACGCGCGAGCTCATGCCGTGCATCAGGATGATCTTGTCGCCCTTCTCGCTCCCATGCTCCTCGAGCCAGGAGGTGAGGCGCGCCGCGATCTCGTCATACCACTCGCCCTCCGGCGGACGCACGGAGAACAGGCTGCCGCAAGGCGCCATGATCGGGCCCTGGCTCTCGATAATTTCGGCATAGGTTCGGCCGCCCCAAGCGCCGACATTGATCTCCGACAGGCGCTGGTCACGGCGCGCCCCGTGCCAGTCGGCGCCGATATGCTCGCACACGATCGCAAGGGTCTGCAAAGCGCGGCCATAGGGCGAGGCCCAGAGGTGCGGCGGGCGCGGGCCGTCGCCCAGAAAGCGGGCAAGCCCCTCCCCCATTGCGTCCGCTTGAGCAAAGCCGGCGCGGGTGAGCGGCGTGTCCATCGCATCGCCCTGCATGCGGCGCGCGGCGTTGAACACCGTCTCGCCGTGCCGCGCGATGAACAGGCGGCCGGCCACAGAAACTGTCATTTCCGCTCGTCCTGAGCGGAGCACGAAGTGCGAAGTCGAAGGGCGCCGGCACCGCGCCCCTCGACTTCTCGCAAAGCGAGAAGTTTATCCTGAGCAACGCCGACAGGCGGCGTCGAAGGGCTCGGGACGAGCGAGGTGTGTGCGCTAGCCATTCGGCTTGCGGCTTTCGAGCAAAGTCTCGGCCACCTTGTACGTGCGCTCATTGTCGACATCGACCGCGAGCGCGCCGTCGGTGACGAACACCGGCGCGATCCGGACGCCGAAGCGGCGCGACAGGTTCGCCATCGCCTTGTCGAGCGTCCACCATTTGCGGCGGAAGCCGATCAGGTTCCAAAGTCCGAACGCCTTCAGGATCGCGCCGGGCGTCTTGATGAACTGGCCGCCGCCGCGGAAGCTTTCGGCCGCGCGCAGCGCGTCGCGATCGCGCAGCCAATAGGCGTTGCAGTTGCTGATGGCCTTGTCCTTGAACTCGTAGAATCGGCGCTGGCCCTCCGGATGTGCCGCGAGGATCTGCTCGCGCGTGGCGAGCGACAGGGCGGCGCCCGCGCCCGCGGCCATCGCCTCATCGTGCAGGCGGCGGAGCGCATCGGGGGTGATCAGCACATTGTCGCCGGTCGTGATGAGGAGCGGCCAGGGCGCGCCCGTCTCGACCGCGGCCTCGAGGCTGTCGACAATGCCCGCCCGTGCCTCCGTGATCTGCAGGCGGCCGGCAGCGGTGAGGCGGTCGACGACAGGCAGGCCCGCGATCACGCCACCATCGTGGATCGAGACGAGGATGCGGTTGTCCGGCCAGGCCTGCTCGGCCGCCTCCAGCACCCAGGCGATCAGCGCCTTGCCGCGGATCGGCACGACCGCCTTGTGGCTGACGCCGGCGGCTTCGGCGAGCGGATCGAGCCTGCCGTCGCGCTTGCCGGCCAGGATGAGGAGGGTGGGAGATTGACTTGGCACCCCTGCCCTTTAGCGCGGAAGCATCATGACTGAACCCCTGAAGATTGCCCTGGCCGGCCTCGGCACCGTGGGCGGCGGCGTCGTGCGGCTGCTTGACGCGAACCGCGCGCTGATCACCCGGCGTGCGGGTCGGCCGATCGAAGTGGTCGCCGTCTCCGCGCGGGACCGCTCCAAGGATCGCGGGGTTGACCTGTCGCGGTTCGAGTGGGTGGACGATACGGGCGCGCTCGCGACGCTGCCGAACGTCGACGTGGTGGTGGAACTGATCGGCGGCGCGGATGGCCCGGCGCTCACGCTCGCCCGCAACAGCATCGCGCACGGCCGGGCGTTCGTCACGGCCAACAAGGCGATGATCGCGCACCACGGGCTGGAGCTGGCGGAGGCGGCGGAGGCGAAAGGCACCGCGCTCAAATACGAGGCGGCGGTCGCCGGCGGCATCCCGGTCATCAAGGGGCTGCGCGAGGGTGCCGCCGCCAACGAGCTCGCCCATGTCTACGGAATCCTCAACGGCACCTGTAACTACATCCTGACGACTATGGAGGCAGAGGGCCGCGACTTTGCCGAGGTGCTCGGCGAGGCGCAGGCGCTGGGCTATGCCGAGGCGGACCCGAGCTTCGACATCGACGGCGTGGACGCCGCGCACAAGCTCGCCATCCTCGCCAGCCTCGCCTTCGGGACCCGGCTCGACTTCGGCTCGGTGCAGGTGACGGGCATCCGCCACGTGCTTGCGGCCGACATCGCGGAAGCGGCCGCGCTCGGCTTCAAGGTGCGGCTGCTCGGCTATGCGGAAACGCTTGGCGACGGGCTGTTTCAGCGCGTCCACCCGCATTTGGTGCCGGTCGGCCATCCGCTCGCGCATGTCGCCGGCTCGCTGAACGCGGTGGTGGCGGAAGGCAACTTCGTCGGGCGACTGCTGTTCCAGGGGCGTGGCGCCGGCGACGGTCCCACCGCCAGCGCCGTCGTCGCCGACCTGATCGACATCGCGCGGGGGGAATATGGTCCCGCCTTCGCCATGCCGGTCGCCTCGCTGACCGAGCGCCCCGCCGCCGATGCCGGCGAGCGGCGCGGGCGCGCCTATCTGCGCTTCGCGGTCGAGGACAAGGTGGGCGTGCTGGCCGAAATCGCGGCGGCGATGCGCGATTCGAACGTCTCGATCGAGAGCCTCATCCAACGCGGCGTGCAGGAGGACGGCTCGGTGCTGGTGGCGCTTGTCACGCACGACGTGCCGGAGCGGTCGGTCGCACAGGCGCTCGAGCGACTGGAAGGCTCACCCAGCCTTCGTGGCAAACCGATGCTCATGCATATTCTGGAAAGTTAAACTCCGCTAGTTTCGAGCGAAGTCGAGTAACGGCTTCTCGACTTCGCTCGAAGCGAACGGAAGAATGAGCGCTATGGCGCCAGCGGGCGATACTCGATCTTGCCGGTGCCGAGGCGGGTGCTGATCGACACGCCGACCATGCCGCAGCCATAAGGGAGCGCCCCCTTCTGCTCGCAAGCGCTTTGCCGCGCGACGAGGCGACCGCGCTCCTCATGGACGTTGGTGGTCTTCGGGTCGCCCGGCACCTGGGGCGAGACGAACGGCACACGGTAGCGATCGGCCTCGCGCCGGCCGCACACGGTGATCTCATCGCCCGCTGCCGCCTTGCAGCGCGGCTGCACGCTCGTCTTTTCGAGATAGGTCTCGACGATGGAATCCGCCGGCGCGGGCGAGGCGCTCGTGGCAAGGATCAGCAGCGCGGCCATTCTCGACATCGTCAAAGCCCTCGCCTATCGCCCCGCCCAAACAGGGAGTGAAAGCGATCTCGATGACGACCGCAAGCCAAAATCTCGACCGCGTCTTGGTGCTCGAAATGGTCCGCGTGACCGAGGCGGCAGCGATTGCCGCGTCCAAGCTGATCGGTCGCGGCGACGAAAAGGCAGCCGACGCCGCTGCCGTGGAGGCGATGCGCGAGGCGCTCAACACGCTCGACATCGATGGCACCGTTGTGATCGGCGAAGGCGAGCGCGACGAAGCGCCAATGCTTTATATCGGCGAAAAGGTCGGCACCGGGAACGGCGCGTCCATCGATATCGCGCTCGATCCGCTGGAAGGCACCACCATCACCGCCAAGGCGGGTCCGAACGCGCTCGCCGTACTCGCCATTGCCGAGAAGGGCTGCCTGCTGAACGCGCCCGACACTTACATGGAAAAGCTGGCGGTGGGCCCCGGCTATCCGGAAGGCATCATCGACCTCGACAAGAGCCCCTCGGAGAATGTCCGCGCGCTGGCCGCCGCCAAGGGCGTGCAGCCGAATGAGATCATCGCCTGCGTGCTCGACCGGCCGCGCCACGACAAGATCATCGCCGAACTGCGCGAGGTCGGCTGCGGCATCATGCTGATCCCGGACGGCGACGTGGCCGGCGTGATCGCGACCACTAATCCGGACACGACGATCGACATCTATATGGGATCGGGCGGCGCGCCGGAGGGCGTGCTGGCGGCGGCCGCGCTCCGCTGCGTCGGCGGGCAGTTCAAGGGTCGCCTCATCTTCCGCAACGAAGACGAAAAGGCCCGCGCCCGCAAATGGGGCATCGAGGACCTGAACAAGGTCTATGACCTGACGGAGCTCGCGCGCGGCGACTGCATCTTCGCGGCGACCGGCGTCACCGACGGCTCCTTGCTGGGCGGCGTCAAGCGCATGAAGGGCGGCTGCATGACCACCGAAAGCATCGTGATGCGCGCATCCACCGGCACCGTCCGCTGGGTGAAGGGCGAACACCGCAAGCTCGCCTAGGCACGGAACCTTCCGCAGCCACTCGGCTTGATGCTCTCGACCAGAAGGAGAGAGCTCATGTCGTTGCTGGACAAATTCGTTGCGTCAGTCGCGCCGCCGGAGAGCGACGAGACGCGGATGCAGGCGCGGCACAATGCGCGGGCCCAGGCGGCGCCCGACGGTTGGCTGCAGCTGATCCTGGACGATCACGAGCGGATCGAGCGCGCCTTCGAGGCCGTGCGTTCCGCCGGCGACGCGCGCCAGCAGCGGATGGCGGAGCTGGAACTCGCTACGCTGCTGAACGGCCATGCGGCGGCGGAGGAGGCGGTGATCTACCCCGAAATGGCCGACACCGACCAGAAGAGCCATGCAATGCTCGGCTATGAGGAGCAGGCGGCAACCAAGGTGCAGCTGGGCCTGCTCTCCAAGCTCGAGCCGATGAGCCAGGAATATTTGGACAAGCTCGAGCACATCCGCGGCGCCGTCCTCCACCACATGTACCAGGAGGAAAACACCTGGCTTGTGCCCCTGGAGCGGCAGCTGCTGTCCGAGCGCCAGCCGGTGCTACGCGAGCGCTACCGCCAGGAGATGAGCCGCTATAGCGCGCACTCGCGCCAGGACGGCCCGGACGATCGTTCGGCTATGGGGTGGGAGAACCGCTGAGGCGCACCGCCGGGCGGGCCGTCTTCAAGGCGCCGCCCGGCGCTCCTGAGCCGCGCGGTCCTTCGACCCGCGGGAGCCGGATCGACGCTCGGCGCGATAGGCCAGTTCGGCGGCGATCGCCCGGGCATCCCGGCTTTCGGGCGCAACCTGGGACAACAGCCGCTGGAGCACCGCCTCGGGCAGTTGCCCCTCCATCCGCTCCGTCAGGGCGAGTTGTTGCGCGACGGACTGGTCGTGCTGGTCCGTCACGACGATATGGGCTTCTAGGCCGCGCACGCCGCTGATCTGGCGCTGAATGACTTCGTCCAGCCGGCATTCGCGGCGGATCGCCTGCAGCATCCGCACCATGACGAGCAAGAACTGTTCACTCGGCCGCATCTGCAGCTCCGAACAAGCCTCGGGAACTGTCAACATGGCTGGACGCCTCCAGTTCCCGGCTTGGCGAATCAGGGGAACTTAGCCGAAGCTAGCGCGTCAAATTCCCGGAGCTCGCCGCATGGGCCGATTGGATCGGTCGTGGCCGGGCACTCGCCTTGGGGCAGCTGGTCGGAGACGTTTATTGGACCCGGAGATCCAACGCATCCTCGACGAGCATCGGCGCCTGGATGCAGCCGCTGCCGAGCTGGAAACCGTCGTGCTGAGCGGCCCCGAGCACGTCCAAGACGTGTTCGGCGATCTGTCGCGTTTCGCCAGCAGCCTGGCCGAGCATCTGCTCGACGAGGAGCCTGTGCTGAAAAAGGCGAACCGGACAGGCGGAGCCGGCACGAGGATCGATGGGCGGCTGCGAGAGGATTTGAGCGCGCTGAGCCAGGACTGGGACGAGTATATCGCCAGCTGGACGCCAGCTTCCGCCGCGACCGAATGGCCCAGTTTCGCCGACCATAGCCTCGCGATGCTCGGCCGGGTGCGGCGGCGCATCTACCGGGAGAATGTGGTGCTGCTCGAAAGCGGAGCGCGGCGCGGCTGAGCCCGGCGCCTCTCGTCTTCATGGACATCCTCGCGCCGATGGAAGCCAAGCTCGTGGAGGCGCTGCCCGCCGATCCCGGCTGGCAGTATGAGCCCAAATGGGACGGCTTTCGGTGCATCGCCATTCGCGAGGGCGACGCCGTCGAACTGGTCTCCAAGTCCGGCAAGCCGCTGGGCCGCTACTTTCCCGAGGTCGTTGCGCTGCTCGCAAGTCTCGGGACCGAGCGCTTCATCCTGGACGGGGAGTTGATCATTCCGGTCGGCGACTGCCTATCGTTCGAGGCGCTGCAGCTGCGGCTGCACCCGGCCGAAAGCCGCGTCCGCAAGCTCGCCGCCGAAACGCCGGCCCAGTTCATGCTGTTCGACCTGCTCGCGGACGGCGGCGACATGCTCGCTCCGCAGCCGCTCGCCGACCGGCGCCAGCGGCTAGAACGGTTTCACGCGAAGCATGGAAGCGCGGCGCTGCTGCTCTCGCCTGCTACCGCATCGCTCGCCGAGGCGGAGGCCTGGCTGGAGCGGACCGGCGGCGCGCTCGACGGGGTGATCGCCAAGCGCCGGGACGAACCCTACCGGCCGGGCGAGCGAGCGATGCTAAAGGTGAAGCAGCTGCGCTCGGCGGACTGCGTGGTGGGCGGCTTCCGCTATTCGTCGGGCAAGAAGGAGGTGGGCTCGCTGCTGCTGGGGCTATTCGGCGACGACGGCAAGCTGCACCATGTCGGCTTCTGCCCGCCGCCCGGCGACAAGGCGGCGCTGACGTCGGAGCTGGAGGCGCTGGTCGGCGCGCCTGGCTTCACCGGCGATGCGCCTGGCGGTCCGAGCCGCTGGAACCGCGACCGCGACACGAGCTGGCGGTCCCTCCGCTGGGAGCGGATCGCGGAGGTGAAATATGATCAGGTGACCGGCCATCGCTTCCGCCATGCCACGCGACTCCTGCGCTGGCGGCCGGACAAGGCGCCGGAGCAGTGCACGATCGAGCAGCTTGCCGGCGCGCTGAAGCCGGCCGGGCTGGCCGCCTTGCTCTAGTCGACCAGTCCCCGCATGGGCGCGCCGCCGCTGAGCTCGCGAACCCGCTGCAAGTGCATGGAAGCGAGTTTCAGGTGCGCGCGGGCAGCTGGGCTGCTCTCGGAGTGCAGGCCCAGGTCCAGCTCGCGCGTGGCCCGCTGCGTGTGATAGCTCAAGGCGTCCCGTCTCGGCATGGCGACCCCCGTCTGAAGTGTCCCGAACCGATACATCGCCGAATCGGCGGCAATCATTCACAAAGATTAGGTTGGCTGTGCGTAACTTTGGCTTCAGCCGCGCTACGGCTGCGAAAAGTGTCGTTGGCAATCGCTGGCCGATGAGTCAGATCGGCGGTCGTATCCGAGCAATCACAAAGGACCCCCGCCATGAAGACCCGCGCCGCTGTCGCCTTCGCCCCCAGACAGCCGCTCGAGATTGTCGAGCTGGACCTGGAGGGCCCGAAGACCGGCGAGGTGCTGGTCGAGATCATGGCGACCGGCATCTGCCACACCGACGCCTACACGCTCGACGGGCTCGACAGCGAAGGCATTTTCCCCTCGATCCTGGGCCATGAGGGCGCCGGGGTCGTGCGCGAGGTGGGGCCGGGCGTCACCAGCGTGAAGCTCGGCGACCACGTGATCCCGCTCTACACGCCCGAGTGCCGCCAATGTAAGTCATGCCTGTCGGGCAAGACCAACCTGTGCACCGCCATCCGCGCGACCCAGGGCAAGGGGCTGATGCCCGACGGCACGACCCGCTTCAGCCACAAGGGCCAGCCGATCTTTCATTATATGGGCTGCTCGACCTTCTCGAACTTTACCGTGCTGCCGGAGATCGCCGTCGCCAAGATCCGCGAGGACGCGCCGTTCAAGACTAGCTGCTATATCGGCTGCGGCGTGACCACGGGCGTGGGCGCCGTCGTCAACACGGCCAAGGTGCAGGTCGGCGAGACGGTGGTCGTGTTCGGGCTGGGCGGCATCGGCCTGAACGTCATCCAGGGCGCGAAGCTCGCCGGCGCGGGCCGGATCGTCGGCATCGACATCAACCCCGATCGCGAGGAGTGGGGCCGCCGCTTCGGCATGACCGACTTCCTCAACACGCGCGGGCTGAGCCGGGAGGACGTGGTGGCCAAGGTCGTCGCGCTGACGGACGGCGGCGCCGACTACAGCTTCGACTGCACCGGCAACACGGAGGTGATGCGCACCGCCCTCGAATGCTGCCACCGCGGCTGGGGCACCAGCGTGATCATCGGCGTGGCCGAAGCGGGCAAGGAGATCGCCACCCGCCCGTTCCAGCTCGTCACCGGCCGCAACTGGCGCGGCACTGCGTTCGGCGGCGCGAAGGGCCGTACGGACGTGCCCAAGATCGTCGACTGGTACATGGCAGGCAAGATCGAGATCGACCCGATGATCACGCACGTGCTGACGCTGGACGAGATCAACAAGGGTTTCGACCTGATGCACAAGGGCGAAAGCATCCGGTCGGTGGTGGTTTACTGACGCCGCGGTCATTGGCGAGGAATGGTGCCCAGGGACGGGATCGAACCGCCGACACTGCGATTTTCAGTTGCTATCTATGGCGATTATCCATTTACAATCGTTGGATGTCTCTCGAAACGTGCTAAATTAGTGCTAAATTGATCTGATGCTCTCGATATGCGAGCACCGTGCTGTTGCCATCCAGCATGAGACCACAAAACAGCGATTGGGTAGGAAAGAACGCTTTCAATGTGACGGCACCGCGATACAAGTGACGTCTCGGAACAGGGGGTTCTCGATGAAAAGCTTATTCGTTTTGAGTGGCGTGCTCATGAGCCTCGCCGGCTGTGGACAGGGTGTTCAACAAAAGCAAAGCCAAACCCCAAAATCACAAAATTTTGCTGAGGCAAGCAAAGTCCGGACGACTGATATCCAATCCGAGGCGAATAAGGGAAACGCTGCAATAAAAAGATTGGAAGAACTCGACTGCTTTCCAAGGTGCATCGAACCTCAGCCTCAAAACTATGGTCCACCTCCTGTGGATATGGCCGCCGTCCGACGTGAGATGGAGCAGCGGATTGTTGGTGAGCGCGAGGTAATCAGGCGTGAGCTCGATCAATGGGGCAAGCAGATCGTTACCGCAATTCAAGCGACATCTCCTGACACAGTAGGAGCTATGCGCGGCGATATAGATCAGATGTCCGCTCGACTGCAGCAGATGGAGAATAGGCTGCGACAGCTCGAAACTGAGCGCTAGCGAGATGGTGCACGCACCGTGAGAAGCGTCCGTCCCCTCTTCAGTATCGTTGCATTGGGCGCTTCGGGTTGTGTCAGCGCACCGCTCGAGCTGAGGCACACCAACGCCGTAATCAAAGCCGACTTCCTCGTTGAACATTCATGTAGCCTGAGGTGCCATCAAGCTCGAGGTGAAGGTCACCCAGCGACGCTGGACCCCGAGAAGGTCGCTCGGCTCAACAGGACGCTAGATCGAGAAGCAACCAGCAGGTCCGTTGGTCGAGGCGTGATGGCCGCCTCCGGAGTTCTCTTCGACTCCACAATCGGCGCAATACCAATCGTCGGACCAACCATCACCAGATCCCATGCTTTCCTGGAAAGCGAGATGGTGGACCAGTCTAGATCTAACATGCGGCGCATCGTCGATGCCCAGCTAAGGGACATGCTCGTTAGTGGGCGCTCCGGTCCTGAAATCCGTGGAGATTCTTCTCGTCTGGTTTCCGAATTGATCGGGCCAGGCTCCAAGTTCGGCCAAGTTTTCAGAGAGAGCACAGCCTACGATGCCCTGCAGGACGCGGCCATCCAGTACATCGCGACCCGCTTGGACGATCTGGAAAGGCAAGGTAGTGTCCAGGCTGGAGATCTCGCATCGGTTCGCGCGGAGGTAGGCGCAAACTTGGACAAGCTCATCGAGCTCCGTGGCAAGCTCGACCAGGTGAAGCAGAGTAGAGACCGCGCCAACGCTGACATCCCGACATCGGGTTCTCGTCCGGCTCAACCGACCGCCACTCAAGAGCTTACTTTCCGGAATCACGCGGCTCGGGTCGCGTCATACGGTTCAGAGGCCAGCCGGCAGTTGGGGGCTGCAGCGGACATTGTTCAGCAGCTTGGCGGCGACTCTAAGGGTCTACGGATCGCGGCGAACGTGGTCGGAGTGGCGGCGGGCCTCGCAGCCTCGTATGTAAATCCAATCCACCTGCTGCCCACGCTAGCTGCTGCCGGGTCTCTGTTCGGTGGCGGGGGCGGACCAGATCCTTATCTCAAAGCCATTCTCGCCCAGGTGCAACAGCTGAGGCGTGAGGTGGCCGAGTTCCGGCAAGAGGTCCGGGAACAGCATCAGGCTGAGATGAAGGCACTTGGTGCCATACAAGCTGGGCTTGTGGGGCTATTAGCTGAGATACAAACAGTTCAAGATCAGGGACTAGGAAATTGCTGGAATCTCTTACCTAATCCTTATGACATAACTGTAATCGGCGAACCTACCGATCTGCCGCGAGAGTATGCGTGGTCAGCAGCTGGCGCCACGAACCGTGCGCAGCCAGCGTTATTGAACGCTCGGGAACTGAGGCCGATATCGAAGTCGGACATAAACGGCTTCTATGGGCGCCACTCCGGCCAAATCCAGTCATGCCTCAGCGTTCTCGGACAGCTATATTCAGGTGGACCCCAACTGGGCTCCAGGCTCCGATTATCCACAGTGCTTGAGCTGGCACCTAGTTCGGGCAGTGTAGGCCCTGGGCAAGCCTTGCACGAGAGTTACCGCCATGCGCAGGCACTACAACGGCATCTGCGCGAAGTAGAGCCGTTCATCCGGGCAGGTCGGGTGGTCAGCACTCAGTCGGGATCACAAAATCTTGTACCTTGGGCGCTTTCGGCACCAGCCGTGACGGTGAATGGCCTGCGCCGTAAACTTGCAGACCTTGATAACTTTGGAAAACAGGTCGCTGAGGCTTACCCGCAATCGAGAACAGCGCAAGGCAGTCTACGGGTGAATGAGTTCGTCACCTGGGTGACTAGTCAGCCCGCGGATACAGAATACATCGCAATGACCGCTTCTCTAGTTGTTCTGACAGCTTGGTGGCACGAGTTCGCATCCGACCAAGGCTTGCGTCCCTTGGACATGATCACAGTCGGCGACGCTGGAGAGACTATCTCAAGGCTTCAGAGAACAACGCATGCGGTAAGGATCGGGCTGGCGCAGCAGGCCGCTCTCGAAGGAGATGTACTTCTTCAGGTATTCGCTCACTGGCTCAATGGCCTTCCAGGCTCCCCGTCGCTCCTGTCACTCGGAGACTCGGACTGGTGGACAGAGCGAGCTCCGGAAGCGATGACTAAGGTTCTTAGATCAAACCCGCTCTTTGCTCATAACTTAGGCCTTTACTGGGCATCGAACAGAGTAGGCGAGGGATCGACTTGGCCATATGAGGTAGCATGGAATGTCACCCATTCACCTGTGTTAATGGAGCAGGTCCTAGGGCCGTTCACAGGGAGACTTCAATGGAAGGATAAGCGGTGGTGGCTTATGAGAGGTAGCGGAGACGTCGAGCTGAATATACCACTTCCTACTCCTCAGGAGCTCAGGGCGGGCGAATTCGCTCAGTCGATTACAACTCAAACTCTGATCATTCTTGATGCACAGTTGGCCCGGGAGCTCACTTCTTATCAGGCCAGCGGGAGTGATCCAGATAGTGTGGAGCTGCGAGAGGCGGCCGCGACAGGATTGCTGCGGCTTTAGGTCCTTCTCGCCTGGCTACGTTCGTCAGCTGGGAACGATCGAACCAAGGGGACCAACGGATGCGACCCGCCTAGCCTTCCCCACGCAGGTCACACCGCTCAGTGTTCTGCCGACCACACCACACTACAGAACTGCTCGTGATTAGCCGCAGCCCGCCAGAGCTGCCACTCGCCAGTAGTCTAAAGCCAGCGCACTTCGCGAGGCCTTCACAAGCTGTGCAAATCCGTCGACAAATGAAAGCCACTGCTAGCAGCGCGTCAACTTCTCAACCCTCTAGCGTAGTTAAATCTGACCCGTACATCTTAACGACGTCGCCATGTGCAAGGCCGCCGAAGTGCTCAACCAGCTCGGAAAGCTCTTTCGCCTCTAAGTCAGAGATCGGACCCTTTTTGGACTTCGCGTTCAACAAGGCAGCACGCAAGCCTTTATGGACACCCGTGCGCGGATTTTTGAGCTTGAGCCACAATGCTTCAGCCGTAGCGATATCGCCGCGCTTTAGTTCTAGTTTACAGCGTAATCCATTTCGACTGTCATGATGAACCTGAGAAAACCTAAGGTCAAGTTCGCGCAGGGCTACACCAGCCTCGTCATATTCCCCAGCCTCGATGAAGCAGTTTATCAAGTTAGCCATCATTTCAAACTGAGGACGGTTACTATGCTCGACAGCTTTCCTAGCGTAGTAGAGCGCCGAAGGCCCGTTGCCGACAGCATTTTCGTAGGTTGATTTACGGTGCTCGTAGAATCCGTTCTCGTCGATACGAGAAAGAACACGTAGCGCTTTTTCTGCGACTGGAAGATCCCCGCTTCGGATAGCTAGCTGGCACTGCAAATCGACGATATACTTGTTATGGGGAGACATACTCTCCGCGACATTTATTTGAGCTTGAGCGTTTGCTATATCGCCTGTCTCAAAATAACAGCTCGCGAGTTCGCGGTGAATAGCAACCCCTGAGCGGCCATATTCCAGACTTTTCTTGTAATCAGTTATAGCCTGATCATTATCTCTTTGTCTTCTTGCCAGGAAGCCTTTTACGAAATACGCTTCCTTGATATGGCCGGCAGTCATCAAGTGACTGATGTGTTTTTCTGCTTCGGTATACCTTTCTTTTCTGATTAGCGCCTGCGCGACAAATCTCCTTACTGGGACGCTGTCTGGCCTCGCATCGATCGCAAGAGTCCCGACTTCAATAGCGCGATCATAATCTTTATCATGGTACGACTGCACGGCTAAGTCGATAAGATCACTCGCAAGAGAGATGGCTAGGCCTGACGTTTTCTTTCGCCCTGCCAGGGCGCTTGCACGAAACAGGTTCTGGCTTAATGCAAGGCGTGTATCATCGTCCTCAAAGGTTAAAAGGTAATCTTCAATTAGATCCGCAACACGCGCATGGTCAAGGCGAAGTCCACCGAAAATCCGATAAGCTGCCTGTCTGATTGGTTCAGAAATCCTATAGTTTACTCCGTCTGGAACTAAGAAGGCATAATCTAGCAGATAGGTCACATCGTTTACTATATCAGTATCGCCACGCTTAATGTAGTCTCGGATTACGGGAAGAGGAAGTGGGCTGTAGGTGGACAATAGCTGAAGTATGCTCACTCCTGCGTCGGAGATTTTCCTATCCCCTTTTATCTGCCTCAGAAATATCTCCTCGCTGAAGCGAGACAGCGCGTGTCTGCTTGAGGCTACATGAGCCGATCCATATAGCTCCATTTCCTGGACGGCAAACATAAGTGCGGGAGGATAGCCCCTAGCATATTCAGCTACAACATCTGCCTCGTCGGGACTAACGATAACCTGTCGATCGCGTGCGAGAAGGCGAACTAGTCGTGTTCCCACAGGGTGAGGTAACTCGGAAACTCGGACCGACGGTAGTGGCTTACCCTCTGGCCCAGCAATTCTGCGATTGCTGATGATTGCTGCGTCGATATCGGGGTCGGCCGAGATCATAGCATAGATGAGCTGGTATTCAGGGCGGAGGGCTCCTTCCTCGCCAGACAACGCTCCACCCTCATCCAGTAAGATAGGGAGGGCGCGGGCCTCACAAACCGAGCGCAAGTTATCGATGATCTCTGAAGCGATCTGCTCGCGTTCAAGGCTCATAGCATGGTCAAGATACGCCTTCTGATCCTTGATAGGTTCTCGCCCCAAGGATGCTATCAGCTTCAAAGATAACTCAGGAAGTAGGTCACCTTCTCGAAGTCGAACAATGTGAGATCTCTTAAGGGAGAGTCCATCGCGGGCGACTGCATCTAACAAGGATCGACGACCAATCCCAGACAACCCATAAACAACTAGAGGCGGTCGATTGTCCGGAGATGAAAACGAGGTTATCGTATCAAGCGCTAGATCGAACTCTGCCGTTCTACCAATGAAATGCTTCGGCCGCTGCTCGGCAAGCTTTAGGCTGATCGCACGACGAATGTCTGAGGCAACTAAGGCCGGAGAGCTTTGTCTCGTGATGAGGCTCGATTTCAGCCACTCGGGTAGCTCATCGATTTTCAGATCTGGGTCGATGATGAAGGTTAGAACCTGGCTGAATCGGTGGGCGGCAAGCGCTTGCTCGGCCTCGGCGATTTCAAACTTCACCCAGTCGCGTTGAAGAGCTGCTTTGCTGGCGAAGAGAACAAACAGTTGAGCTCTCTCCATCCCGGTAAGAATGGCTTCCTTCAGATCATCGCCAGTAGCGAATTCATATGCATCAAAAACGACGGCCGCGCGCCCAAGAGACCTAGCCACGCTTTCAACGAACGGCTTGTCGGCAGTTGCGTGCGATAGAAATGCTCGAACAGTCATGCGAACCCCCGTACCGCGTTTGCGGCCCACGTCGTCTCCTGCGCGAGCAAGCCGATAGCGATGTCGCACATGTTAGTTTGCAAACCAGCGGGAAGGAAAGGTCGAACGTCGATGATGATGCGGCTCTCTTGCGGGGTGATCCGCAAATAGGCGCTGATGGCCTTCAATCCTCTGTTCGCCCCCAGCGGCGGCAAACCCTCGGGTGGCCCCGTCCTCGTGGCGCCCCCGTCGGGTTGGCAGGACCGCGTGACTCGTCCGCAAACAGCCGTTTCTGCGGCCTGCGAGTTCTTCGTCTAAGACAAACCACCCGTTTTGTGATTGATCGTGCCAATCATCGCACTATCTCGGTTTGGCGAGATGGCCGCGCCGATGGGTGAGCGCGTCCAAGAGTTCATGCCACCTCGTCGTTTGCTCGGCAGGCGACGATGTGCTTCCAGCGAAGCACACATTTGGTATCGTAGGCGCAAGCCGCTGGCTGGGTAACGCTTTCCGGAGCGGGCCAAAAAGCTCCCAGCTACTGTAGCTGTCCTCTCGCGGGCGGCATCACGACGCATCAGGCGTTGGGGTGCTGTCTTATCTAAGCCTCCGACGTCTGATGCCTGCCGCGAAAGACGAGCATCATGACGAAGTCTGAACGAGCTGCTGACACCACCTCGATCACAGAAGCCAGCATTGCTGACTTGAACACGCGTTACCAGAACGCGCATTCGGGCGCCCTTCAATCTGAGCGCGATAAGCTGCTAGTGATCGTCTCGGGTTTTGCACTCATCATGTGCCTTGGTGGCCCAAATGGCACTGGAGTCCAGCCATTCTACGACGCCCGAGGCATCAAGCCTGCCGGTCAGAAGAAGTACAACCTAGCCGCGCAGCTCGTGACCGGACGTAATGTCACCACGACGATCCAGGGCGCGCCGAAGAAGCAGGCCCGCAATATCGTGGACCGTGCGGCCGACCTCATGGCCGCGCTCGGCCACTTCAATAGCGACGGCACGCTCGCAAGCCTGACAGACGAGCAGATTGTCGACTGGATCATCGACGTGAAGGGCGGCCTCAATGGTGTGGTCAAAGCGTACAAGGACGCGCTCAGGGGCGACGCGGATGCGGACGAGCCCAAAGCAGTGGTGGATTTAGAAGCGCACCGCGCGGCGCTGGAGAGCGCAGGCATTAAGCTCGCCATAACGGAGCCACTGATCGCTCCCGAGCCGAGCATCAGCCTCCACCAGCGGGACGGCTCAGACCTCATCGTGCTGCCCCTGGCTGGTGTGCCAGCCGATCTGCTAGATCGGTTGCGTCCCTATCTGCCTACGGCCGACGCGAACGCCGCACCGTCATTAAAGCTCTGGGGGAGTATCGCGGAGGCTTGCCAGCTCTTCGATCGAACGAACAGCCGAGTTCCGCTGCGGGCGGATCAGGCGCGCTATGAAGGTGAGGCGAAGGCGCCGAGCCGCCCCATCATTCGGCTCGTCAGCTCCACGGCCATTTCCATTGCGGCCAGTCGCGTCGATGTCGGCATGGTGATCACGGTCGAGATTACGGACGAGGTACTCCGGCTAAGCAACGTCGATTTGCCCGGGCACCTGAACGGCACTGCGACCAACGCCCTGACTGATCATCTTACCAGCCCCGTCAGCCGAGCATCGTTCGATAGTGCGGGTGTCGAGCATGTCGACGGCAAAACATGGCTCAAGTTCAAGGGCAAGGAAGGCGTCAAAGACTTCAGGGTGCGGCTTCTTCCCATGGCTGCGTTCGGCCTTTCCGTACCGCAATGGACGCTTGCCGTGGCGAGCTCGTTCAAGCCAACGGCAACGGCGACGATCGCGGCTGACGGCGGCTTCCCCGAGACGCTGGTGAAGTTCGCCGACAAGGTAGGCGCAAGCCGGCACCGGACAACAGTCGCGGTCGAGGGCGGCAACCTCAGCCTCGCGCTGGGCGAGAGCGAGGCCCAAGTGATGAGCGGCGAGGGCAAGGGAAATGCCAGCGTACCCGTCTCGTCGCTCGACTTTGCCAAAGTGATTGCCTTCGGCGCCCAGTTGCGGCCAACGACGGTGACGGTGGCGCTGGACTCCAAGGGGATGGTCGCCTTCGCGTTTTACAATGACCAGGCGCGGTACACCGCACATATTCCCGCGCTCAACACGGACGGCGCCGCGATGACCGCGCTTCTCGACCTCGTCGAGAAGCCCACCGCCTGACCACATGCCCCGGCGGTCAATCGCCGGGGTGTTTCGCGACGAGGAATCACCATGAAACGCCAGCTCTTCACGGGCGCGGAGCATTATAGCCGCGCCGCCTTCACCTATGCCGGCCAGAGCCGCGAACATACCTTTGTAACGATGCCGGCGGCCACCGTACGCGGCGGGAACCTCCCGCCTTGGCTGACATCTCCGTCCGACCTCGACTTTCTCGATGCCGGCAATCCGCTGTTCGTTGCCGATCGTGCGCTGTTCTCGTGCGGCCCTTACCTACACGGCACCTCGCCGTATGGAATGTTCAGTCGTAGGGCCGGCGTCACCATCCTCGGCGACAGCGGCGGCTACCAGTTCATCGGCAACCCCGGCCTGTGGCTCGGCAACGCGACGCGAGCCTGGGTGCTGGCGTGGCAAGAAGCGAACACCGACGAGGCGATCACGCTCGATATACCGACCGCGGCAATCCGCGCCGGCACGCCGTGGCCGGATTTCGCGGCGGCGCTCGACACGACGCTGGACAGTCTGCGTTTCTTCGCCAGCAAAGCCACAGGCGGGACGCGGCACCTGAATGCGCTACAAGGCCGCACCCCCCATGAAGCATTGGCTTGGTACGAGGCGGTGAAATGGTTTCCCGGAGGGGGCTGGGCGCTGGGTGGCGCGTTGCGTCGTGACTTCGCCCATGTCGTGCGTCTTCTCCGCCGCATGTCGGCCGACGGCCTGCTCGGCGAGGATCGAAACCGCGTTCATGTCCTCGGCCGGGCCGACCTCAAGACGGCCGTCGCGCTGTCCGCGATCCAACGGGGGATGCGCGATTTCTTGGGTGATCCCAGCTTCCTGATAACCTTCGACGCCAGCTCTCCCAGCTTGCTGGCGGCCAACAGGAGCGCGTACCTCTTCCCCGAGCTGTCGCCCACATCCTTCGCTATGCGGGACTGGACGCCCCCGACGGGGATCAGAGGCCGAAACCCGCAAGAGCGGGCGCGATATTCAGCAAGCCGGTGGCCCGCCGAGAGCAGCGCGGTTGCCAGCCGGGTCCGCATGAGCGACATCAACGTCGCCAAGCCGGGCAGCCTGGCACAGACTGCGTGGGATCAGCTTAGCGAGGCGCTGATCGTCCACCATAATGTTCAGTCGCTGTTATCCGGGATCGAGATGGCGAATAAGGTGCTGGAACTTCATCCGAGCGATGCCGGTCAGCTCGCGCCCGACTACGTCGTTCGGGCTTATAACGCGCTGATCGGCGCGTGCACCGCTCGAGATCCCATGCCTTACCTTCGGCCATACCTAGGCGACATCGCGCGCCTCTGATGCGCTGTTTGTCATGGCGGGCCTCACCCAAATACTCACTGGGGCCTCGGCATCCATTTCGACGCAGCGGCATTAATGGTCTGGGTCGTTGCAGCGTTCAAGCAGAACCCAGCTTGCGCGCGAGCCGGTAAACGCTAGCGCGCCCGATACCCATCTCGCGTGCGATGGCGGCAGGAGTGATCCCTGCCGCCATCAGCGTGTTTATTCGGGCGGTGTCGATGTTGGAGCGACGGCCGCGATACACGCCTTTGGCCTTGGCGCGCTCAATCCCTTCACGTTGGCGGTCGCGACGAATGTCGGCCTCGAACTCCGCCACCGCGCCGAGAACCGACAGGGTGAGCTTGCCAGTGCTGGTCGTAGTGTCGATGCCCGATTGTTGAAGGACGCGGAAGCCGCACCCTTTAGCTGATAACCGCCCGATCAGCCGGTGTAGGTCCACGACCGATCGAGCAAGCCGGTCGAGCCGCGTCACTGCGAGAACGTCGCCCTCGCGCACGAAGTCTATCGCGTCGGACAGCGCGTCGCGTCCCTCGATAGTTAGCCCGCTGCGCTTCTCGGCGAACACCTTCTCGCAGCCGGCTGCCTGCAGCTGCTCGTGCTGGACCTCAAGGCTCTGGCTACTGGAACTGACGCGCGCGTAACCGACGATCATGGCATCTCCTGTCTCGGAAGAGTCTGACCCGGTTTGCCAAGTGTCTCGGAAGCCCTGCGTCAACCTAAAGGAGACGCTGGCAGGGTCTCGCCCGCGCGTCTCGGGCGGGTAAACCCAAATGCTACATAGAGAGGCGCCGGTCGCACGCGTCACGTCTTGATCCGCGAGAGGTCACTTTCGTTGACACATCATATCTGATGTGACATCGTGATTTCGATGGCGGGCGCATTTCTTATCACGAATGAGCGGCAAGAGCGCGAGGTGAGTGCCTTGATCGAGCAGATCGGTGAGGCCCTGTCGTCCGACCAAGTTCTCAAACAGATTGTCGATGGCCTGCCGCCGGAGGTGCTTGATGGCGTTCGGCGCTCCCTGATTGCGGAGCGGGATGAGCTGATCGAAAGCATAGAAGCGTATCGCGCTGCGCAGGGCGGCGAGGTGGCCAGGCTCAAGGCCCGCGCCGGCAACGATTTGGGGGCATTGCTGGTCGCTGCTAGAGTAGCAAAAGGATGGAAGCAGAAGGAATTAGCCCGCCGCCTCTTTCTGCCGGAGCAACAAGTTCAGCGATACGAAGCTGAACGGTATCGGAGCATAAGTCTCTCCGGTTTGCAGCGCGTCGCGCGGGCGCTTGGCATTCGCCTTACAGCCCACATAGATCAGCCCGTTCCAGACCCGTGGCTCCCGTCTTATGAAATGTCATCGAACGAGTTACAAAAGGTCCTTAAGCACGCGCGGGAGAATGGCTGGTTAGATAAAGCAGACCAGTCCGACGATAACGGCATCAGCCAACTACGTCGCACCGTCGCGGAACATGTGGGCGAATATGGGACTCCTTCGCTGTTGCGGACAGGGTTGAACGTCCACGATCTCACGCAAGACTGGTTTCTGCTAGCTTGGAAGGCTCAGGTTACGCGGAACGCGCTGCGGCAAATTCAACGGAAAAAGCCCAAATATCGGCCTCTGAATATGTCTTGGCTTAGCGAGCTTGTTAAGCTTAGCGCCTTTGATGATGGCCCCGCGCGAGCCAAGGATATGCTTGCTGAGCACGGCATTATTCTAGTCATAGAACCTCAGATTGCGGGGATGCGGGTCGATGGCGCTGCGTTTTTGATAGATGAGCACCCTGTTATCGGCTTGACCCTGCGGCTCGACACCGTGGACAACTTTTGGTTCACGCTAATGCATGAGATGGGCCACGTTATCCTGCATTACCGCACTGGCTTAGCGTCCGGGTTTTTCGACGATTTCGAGCATCTCGAGATTGACGAGATGGAGGAAGAAGCCAACCGCTTCGCGCAGAACATGCTCATTCCAGATGCTGTTTGGAGCAAGTCGCCTGCTCGGATCGCCAAAACCGCCGAACCCGTGGAGCGATTGGCAAAACAGTTGGGGATAGCTCCCGCTATCATATTCGGCCGGTTGCGTATGGAGCGGCAGAACTACAAGATATTCTCTGACAAGATTGGCCAAGGGCGCGTTCGGAAGCAACTCCTTGGCAAGGCAATCGAGGTGAACGATGAACCCGTCATATAGGCCGGTCTATTGCAGTGCTCTTCGGATGAAAGCCGGCGAGTTGGAAGGCGTCCGCCTATTGGCGCCGGACGTGGCAAATAGCGTTCTGCCTCGTTTCATCGTCCCCCCCAAAAAGGAACGGAACGACGCTGAGCCTCTGCTGATCGAAATGGCCGAAATGCCCGACATCAGCGTGGCGCTCGCGGCACATTGGCGCGATCGCCCCGCGCTCATCGACGCCTCCTACATCATTGATGAATATGATCGCGACCGTCTCGCGACATGGTTGCCCAACATGTTCAAACGGGCGTGGGCGGCCGGTGTGATCGCCATTCCTATCGCGCAGCTATCCGACTTGGGCGAGAGGGAGCTTCCGGCTTTCACGGCATCCATCCCGTCACAATCCCCGCTCAAATTCGCATTTTGCGTCTCGTCCGACGAATTGGTCGGGGCAGAGTTGGGCGCCACGCTCTTGAATATCCTCGCGTCGTTAGGTTTGAGTGCAGCAGATTGTGCCGTGGTTGCGGATTTCGCTGGGGCAGAGCTGTCCGACCCAGCAATTGCCGCCCCGATCATCAGCGGGGCGCTGGAAACGCTACAAGACATTGGCCAGTGGCAGCACATCATCTTTCAGGGAACACACTATCCCGAAGTCAATCCTGCCAAAGACGGCGCCGTAGAGATTTGGCCTCGCAACGAGTGGTTGGCATGGCGCGAAGCCGTTCGCTTCGATCCGACCACGGCGGAGCATATGATTTTTGGCGACTACGCGGCGGACTGCGCGAAGATGGCTTTCGGCGGAGGAGGTGCCCCGGCGATCCGACACATTCGTTACGCCACGGCCCATGCCTGGCTGGTCCAACGCGCGGTGAAAGAAGGCAAAGACGCGCAGCGGATGCACGGTGTTTACAAGGAGATCGTCGAAAGCGGTTCCTTCGCCGGCGAAGATTTTTCAGTTGCCGACGCATTTATTGCGAATGGTGCGAAAAGCTCATCCGCCAAACCCGGCAATTCGACGACGTGGCGGCAGCTTAACACAACACATCACATCACGCAGGTGGTCAGCGACATCGCCAAGGTGCGCGGCATTTCGATCAGGAAGGCTCCCGCCTCCGAAGAGGTGCAATTCAGCTTTATCGACTGAGTGCCTTGACGCCACACCTCAGCAAACCTCGGCGGCGGAAGCTGAACAGCACCGCCACGCCATGGTCGCTCTTCGCGTCGTCAGGTCTGTCGTTATCTACAACGCGTCAACGCGCGTGCCATAACCCGGTGCGCCAGCAGGGCGGCGGCATCCTGCTCGTCGGGGCAAGAGGCGGCGTGGGCCAGGTCGCGCAAGAGCATGGCGAGCTTGAGCAATGATTTGAGGCTGGGCTTTGCGCGAGAGCAGCGAAGGTAGTCGTAATAGCGAGGCGAGTGGCCGAGATATTCGGTTGAGAAGACCGCATGTGTCGGCGTCAGCCCGGTGGATTTCAGAAACTGGAATACGTCATCGAGGATCATGTCGTGCGCCTCCGTTTGCGGGAACGCTCGTATTTATCGGCGGACGGGATCGGCCGACGTGCGTGATAAATAGAGAACACGAGCCGGCTAACATCCCCGGCCAGAAGGAGAACAGATGGCGCAAGCCACGCAACAGCCCCCAACGAGGGGCGAAATATACCGAACGGCATGTATCCGCTGGATGACCGATTTCGATCCCGACCTGTTCGTCACCTTCGTCTTCAACCGCGGCATCAGCATGGACGAAGCCCAGGCGATATTCGAGAAGTTCCACGGGCATCTGGACCGTAAGCTGATCGGCCGCGCCTTTCTGCGCCGACCCAACGACCGAACCGATTATATCGCAACCGTCGAGAAGCCTGACGCCAACATCCATATCCACGCACTATTCAAGATGACGGCGGTCCAGAAGCTACGCTTTTGCCTGATCGCCGACGGCATATGGGAAGGTCTGGTGAAGGGAGGCGACCTCGATATTCAGACAGTTTACGGCGCCAAGGGCGTTGCCGACTATATCACGAAGGAACTCAGGCCGGAGACGAGCGACCGCCTTCTCCTGCCCCGCCATAAGGAAGTCTCGCCCTCTCGATAAATGTCGGGGGCTGCCGCTACGCGAGGCTCTACGGTTCATCGATACATGACACGACGCGGGCCGATCTCGGGCCGCAGTGATGGGTATCACCAGATGATCTAGATCAGAGGCGATAAAGGCAGAATACGATACGGCCAAGAGGCAGACGAACGAACAGCGATACGGCGAAACCAGCGATAGACAAAACTAGCGATATTTCGTCACCACCCCGAACGGCACCAAAAACCGTGATCATGGTGGTGAAGTTATTTTTGGCTCAATTTCTGGGTTTTGACGCCAATCTTCGGTCGCTCTCACGAAAGACGACAACACGGCTCGCATTTGTCCAAACCAGAATGGAGATGCGAATGTCGATCCTCAAGTCCCTCAAGCTTGCTGCTGCCGCCCCGGCGAACCCCGCCACGTCCGAGCATGGCTTCCGCACGAAGCTGCTGCGCTACCTCGCCGAGCAGAAGGCGCTGGCGGAGGCGGAAATCGCCGGCACGTCGTTTAACGCGATCCGGCGCGTGACGCGCACCAACGATGCCGGCGAAAAGGTCCGCGTGGACGCGCCCCGCCATGTGCGGAAGGGCTGGTTCACCGACGCCAGCGGCAAGTTGTTTTTCCAGCTCCGCTACGGCAGCAAGCCGCTGGAATTCGCGAAGGGCATGAACGCGGTCGAGGTCCAGAACCTCAACGAAGTGCCCAAAGTCATCGGCTCGATCATCGAGGCGATCAATGCGGGCGAGCTGGACCCGCAGCTCACTGCGGCCATTGCGGAGCGCAAGACCAACTTCAAGCCGAAAGCGAAAAAGGCAGCGTGATGCTGGAAACAACGAGGCGGGCGACCATCGCCCGTCTCGATGACAATTTCCGTGCCACGGGCGAAGACGGCTGGGGATTGCTCTCTCGCGGGGTAGCCCTTCTGCCGATCGCAAACAAGGACGAGGTGATCCGGGCGGTTCGTCTGTTCGATGCGTTCACGCCCGACAGCGATCCGCACGGAGAACATGATTGTGCGGTCGTCTCGGCAGGCGGTGAGCGGATCATCTGGAAGATCGACTATCACCAGCGCGATCGGAACCGGCAGACCGATCCTGACCCCGCCGGTCCTGACACTACCCAGCGGGTGATGACGATCATGCTGGCGGAGGAATATTGATGCGCCGCTATGATGCCCGCGACATCACAGAACACCATAACGGGCGCTGCGCTGCTGATGCTGAATCAGGCCGAGGCGCATATCCTGGTCAGGAGCAAGCGCGCTTGTCCGCCGCTGGTTTCCTATTCGCCGCGCCAACCGGCTACGACGATCACTGGCGAGGCGATTAACTAACGGACGACCTTCCAGCGGCGTCATCTTCACTTCAAAGATCTACGATCTGCCCCTAGAACGGATCACAAACCGGCCGCGCGCCCGCACGTCGCCGGGATCGCCACGCTGGGGGTTGAGTTTGTATATTGCCGACATCGAGGAAGCCGTCAGCCGGATAGCGGCTGCGCCGTTCAATTTCGATAGCTTCCCCTACGATTTCATTGCTGCTTACGATGCCCCGCCGGCGACCGTCACCCGCATCCGCAACGGCTCGCAGAACGCTTCCGACATAGAGGGTGGCGTGTTGTGGCGGCAGAAGCTCCATCTGCTCATCTGCGCGCGCGGCCAGGTCGAAACGACGCTGGAACAGCTACAGGCGAGCCGCGCGACGACGAGCCAGCGCGTCCAGTTTGTCGCCGCCACCGATGGCGATGAGTTCGCCGCGCGGGACCTCAAGGCGGATGACACGATCTTCTTCCGCTTTGACGAGCTAGGCGATCGCTTCGGGTTCTTCCTGCCTCTTGCCGGCTATTCGCGATACAAGGCGGCGGAGGAAAATCCGATCGACGTCAAGGCGGCGAACCAGCTCAGCCGCCTCTATGACGCCCTGATCGCCGAGAACCCGAATTGGGCCGGCGATGACATGCGCCACGCCATGAACCTGTTCATGACGCGGATCATCTTCTGCCTGTTCGCCCAGAAAACGGGCATCCTGCCGGAAGAAAATCAGTTCTCGCGCGCGATCCATGAACATGGGGGCCACGCCGGCGAGGAAATGGTTCGCGTGCTGACGCTGCTGTTCACCGCGATGAGCAAGCGCAAGGGCGACCGCGGCGACATGCCCAAATGGGCGGACGATTTTCCGTGGGTCAACGGCGGTCTGTTCGCGGGTGAGATCCACACCCCGAGGTTCAGCCGGACGGCCTATCGCACCCTCGGGGACGCGGCCCGCTTGCGCTGGAACGAGATCAACGCCGACATTTTTGGCTCAATGATCCAGGTCATCGTTGACCCGGCGCACCGGCACGAAACCGGAATGCACTACACGTCGGTGCCGAACATCTTGAAGGTGCTCGACCCGTTGTTCCTTGACGAGTTACGCGCGGAAGCATCTCGCCCGCCGCTTGCCGACGCCTCGCGCGAGAAGGCGCGGCTAAAGGTGCTGCTCAACCGCTTGTCGAAAATCCGCGTGTTCGACCCGGCGTGCGGTTCGGGCAACTTCCTCGTTATCGCCTATCAGGAGTTGCGGAAGATCGAGCGGGAGGTGCTCGATCGTTTGCGCGCCCTTACAGGGCACGCGCCGGGCATTTGGAGCCATATCGAGCTTCACAACTTCTACGGCATCGAGGTTAGCGACTTCGCGGCGGAGACAGCGAAGCTGTCGCTGTGGATCGCCAAATATCAGATGGACCGCGCCCATCGTGACCTGTTCGGCTCCGCGCCGCCGGCGCTACCGTTGACCGACAGCGGCAAGATCGTCTGCGACAATGCGCTAAGAGCAGACTGGCTTGAGGTCTGTCCGCCGCCGACAATCGCACGTAACCGGCAGAAGGTGTTCGATCTCGCTACCATCGTCGAGGTTCATGGCATGGAGACGGTGCCCGACGAGGAGGCGGAAACCTACATCGTCGGCAATCCTCCCTATTTGGGTCGCGCGAAACAAACGAGGGAGCAGAAGAACGACAAGACGCGCCTGTTCGCAGGCATCGTCCAAAATTACAAATCGCTCGACTATGTTGCCGGCTGGGTATGGCTCAGCTCCGTGTATATCGAGGCGGTTCCGAAGGCAAAAGCCGCGCTCGTTACGACCAATTCGATTTGCCAAGGGCAGCAGGTCGGCATCCTTTGGCCACCAGTGCTTGAGAAATGCGAACTGATCTTCGCTCATCAATCCTTCAAGTGGAAAAACAACGCGGCCTCGCCTGCCGGCGTTACGGTGGTTGTCCTTGGATTGGGTAAGGATCACTCGGGCGACCGATTGATATTCAGCGACGCCAATGCGCTGCGGGCAAGGGAAATCTCACCGTATATTCTGCCGGGACCGCTACCGATCGTGACAGGCCGACGCCGGCCGATCTCCGCTATTCCGGCGATGGATATGGGGAACATGCCACTCGACGGCGGCGGCCTCATTCTCGATGATCCGCGTGAAGCCGAACAATATTCGGACGCATTCCGAACGGCGCATGTCAGGAAGCTGATTGGCTCGACCGAAATCATTGAGGGCACACTCCGTTACTGCCTATGGTTCGATCGGGAGCCCACCGAGGAAGAACTCTCTGAACCCGGAATCCGTGAACGAATTGCGGCAGTGGCGAACATGCGTTCGGAGAGTCCAGATGCCGGGTCGCGTTCACACGCGGAAGAACCTTGGCGGTTTCGAGACACAAAGACTGCGCGTCAATCCCTTGTAGCGGTCGGCACGACAAGTTCAGAAAATCGCGATGTGTTGCCCGTCGCTTGGTACCAAAATGACACCATCGTCACCAATCTCGGTTTCGCGATGTATGACGCGCCATTGTGGACGATGAGCCTGATCGCATCTCGCCTACATCTTTTGTGGATAGAAACGGTCTGCGGGAAGTTGGAAACTCGATATCGCTATTCGAATACATTGGGCTGGCATACCTTTCCGGTTCCTCCGCTCTCTGCCCGTGACCGGGAACGGCTAACCGCCTGCGCGGAAGATATCCTGCTCGCGCGCGCGGAAGCGGGTGGAACGCTTGGGGAGCTCTACGATCCCAAGAATATGCCCGAAGTGCTCCGACAAGCTCATCGCGCAAACGACGAAGCGGTGGAGACGATCTATTCCGACCGACCCTTCCGTTCGGATGCCGATCGGCTCACCCACTTGTTTCGGCGCTATGCCCGATTGCTCGCAGCAGAGCGCGGAGAGGAAGTGGCACCCGAATTCGATCTTGATGCTGAGGAACAAGCCGCATGACAAATGTCGTCGAGGTCCGTTATGGCCGATCTGGGGCCAGCCAGAAGCTCGACGAGCTGGGAATGCGCCCGATGCAGGCGCGCGTTTGGAAGGCGCGCAACGCCCAGCATCTGCTCGTCAAGGCGCCGCCGGCGTCGGGCAAGTCGCGCGCGCTGATGTTCGTGGCACTCGACAAGCTCCGCCATCAGGGAGTCGCCAAGGCGATCGTCGCCGTGCCAGAACGCTCGATTGGCGCGTCCTTCGATCCTGCGCCGCTGAGCCAGCACGGCTTTTTCACCGATTGGCATGTGGAGGATCGCTGGAACCTCTGCGTCAATGAGAATGGCGGTGCGCGAGGAAAGGTGGATGCGCTCAGGGCATTTCTCGACAGCGGGGATCGCACCCTGGTCTGCACCCACTCTACGTTGCGATTCGCCTATGATCGGTTCGGCGCTGAGGCGTTCGACGGATGCCTGCTCGCTATTGACGAATTCCACCACGCTGCTGCCGATCAGGATAATCGTCTGGGCGAGCTGGTGCGCGGACTGCTCGAACGCAACGCTGTTCATATCGTCGCGATGACCGGAAGCTATTTTCGGGGCGACCAGATCGCAGTAATGCGCCCCGAGGACGAGGACCGGTTCGATCGCGTCACTTACACCTATTACGAGCAGTTGGACGGCTACTCGCACCTTAAGACGCTCGGCATCGGCTATCATTTTTATCGTGGTCGCTATCTCGACGCGATCGGCGAGGTGCTCGATCCTGACAAGAAAACCATCGTCCACATCCCGAACGTTAACGCGGCGGAAGCGGTGATGGAGAAATATGACGAGGTGAACCACATCCTCCGCGTGCTCGGGGAGTATGAGAGCACCGACCCCGACACCGGCTTTCTGCTGGTGCGGCGGCCGGATGGCCGCGTGCTTAAGATTGCCGACCTCGTGGACGACAGCGCCGCGCGCGAGAAGGTAGTCGCCTCGCTTCGCAAGGCCAAAGACCGCGATATGGTCGATATCATCATTGCGCTTGGCATGGCGAAGGAAGGCTTTGACTGGATTTGGTGCGAGCACGCGCTGACGGTCGGCTACCGCTCATCGCTGACCGAAGTGGTTCAGATCATCGGCCGCGCGACCCGCGACGCGCCGGATAAGGCGCACGCGCAGTTCACCAATCTCATCGCCGAGCCGCTTGCCGATCAGGGCGCAGTGGTGACGGCGGTGAATGACATGTTGAAAGCGATCACCGCTTCGCTGCTCATGGAACAGGTGATGGCCCCACGCTTCCGCTTCCATCCTCGCCCAGACGAGCCGGCTGACGATCTTGGCAGCGGCGGCAGTGGCACGGGCATGTATGTCGACGATGATACGGGCGAAGTTCACATCGCCGTGAAGGGCCTGAAAGAACCCTCGACCGATCGCGTGCGGATGATCGTGCAGGAGGACTTGAACGACCTGCTCGCCAATGTCTGCCAGGACCCGCGCATTGGGGCGCGCGCTGTCGCCGACGATGCGACTGCCCCGGAGGTGGTCAACCAGGTGCTTGTGCCGAAGGTGATCGAAGAACGATATCCGCACCTTGCGCCGGAGGAGGTTGAGGAGGTGCGCCAGCATCTGCTCGCCGGCATGGCCGTAATCGCCGAGGTGAACCGGCTGGAAATGGAAGGCGGATCGGACAATCGTGTCGCCGAAGGCCGCCTCGGCTATGACGCCGGTGCGCCGGAGGCCAGCCAGAACGGCGCGACGAAGTTCCTCGACATGGTTCGCCGATTCGTCGATGTCGCCGACCTGAGCATTGACCTGATCGACAGCATCAATCCCTTCCAGCAAGCTTATGAGGTGCTGTCCAAGCAGATGGACGCGCCGACGCTGGCGAAAATTCATGGCGCTATCGCCAGTCAGCGGGTCAGCATGACGGAAGAAGAGGCGCTGGCACTGTGGCCGCGCGTTCAGCGGTTTCGTCAGGAGCACGGCCGGCCGCCCAATGCCGCCTCCAACAACGAGCTTGAGAAGCGCCTTGGCGCGGCGCTGGAATGGCTGAAAGCCGCGAAGCGTCGGCGGCAGCTCGATGCGGTGGTCGAGGCAGCAAGCTGATGCCACGCCCGAGCCTTGATGAGGTTCTGGGCAGCGATGACGAGTTCGGGCTGCTCGAAGTTGATGTTCGCCCCGCCGCGGCGACGGGAGGTGAAACCGCGCAGGTGCTGGCGGAGCTTGAGCGATTTGTTGGATACACTGGTCGCCCACCGTCCAGCGAACCGGGCACACCGATCGCCGAACGCATTCTCGCCACCAAGGCGAAGCGGCTATCCGATAATCCCGCAATCGGCGCGCTTCTGCTCCCGAAGGAACCTGAGCCGCCCGCCAGCATCGACGATATTCTTGGTGACGAACTGCTTGAGGATGATCCGATCTTCGACCTGACGCACGTCCAGACGCGTGAGGTTCACGATCAGCCCGACTATATTGGCTCGCGCAAACCATGCGAACATTTCGAGCGGTTCCGACCGTTGTTCGAGGCAGTCGCTGCGGACCTCGGTGCGGGACGGCGCGAGGCGCGGAAGTTCGCGCGCGAGCAGGAAATCGACGTGGGCCAGTTCTTCATTCAGAAGGGCATGATCGCCTATGTCGCCGAAGCTGGCGAGGTCTTCCAGGACCGGCTCGGCAACCGCAATCGCCGCCTCCGCGTCATCTACGACAATGGAACCGAGAGCGACCCGCTGCTCCGCTCGTTCGCATCGCTGCTATACAATGACGAGAATGGCCGACGGATCACTGATCCTGTCGCTGGACCGCTTTTCGCGCCGGAACCGGACGAGGGTGACGTTCAGACGGGCCACATTTATGTCGCCCGCACGCTCTCCAAGGACGAGCATATCGCGCGGCACGCCCCCCGGATGCTCAAGATCGGCGTGACGGGCGGGGATGTTCACCGCCGCGTTGTCGATGCGATCAACGATCCCACCTTCCTGCTCGCACCGGCGGCGATCGTCACCAGCTTCACGCTCTACAACGTCAATCGGATACGGCTAGAGAATTTGCTCCACCGGTTCTTCGACCCGGTTCGGGCCGATATTGAGATCAAAGACAGGTTCGGCCGCCTTGTCCGTCCGCGCGAATGGTTCTTCGCCACCCCCGATCATGTGACGGAGGTTGTGCGGCGTATTCAGGATGGTTCAATAACCCGCTGCTACTTCGATCCGAAGTCTGGCATCGTTGATACGGCCAATCAGTGAAGAAGGGCGGGGGCCTTGCAGCCAAATTATATCTCCATCTCCACGCTGTTCAGCGCGCAGACGCGCCACACCATTCCGCTCTTTCAGCGCCCCTATGTCTGGACGCGCGAGGATCAATGGGAGCCGCTTTGGGAGGATATTGCGGGGCTGCTAGAGCGGCTTGAGGACCGCGTTGGTGATGCGCCCGTAGCGAGCCATTTCCTAGGAACGATCGTTCTCGAGCAGGTTCAGAACGCCACGGGGAGCCTCCCCCGACGCGAAGTTATCGACGGGCAGCAACGGCTCACCACGCTCCAGATCGTGTTGAAAGCAGCGGAGCACGCACTTCACGACGCCGCCGCAGTGGCGAACGGCGATGCCACGAAGATCAGTCTCGCCATGCGCCAGATAGCGTCATTGACCGAAAACCTCGCCGAAGGAGTGGAACGCTATAAGGTTTGGCCCACCAACGAGGATCGCGAGCCCTTTCAGACGGTGCTCGACGCGTTGCCGGTTCACGGCCTGAACGGCGGCACCGGTAGGATGGTAGAGGCCTACCGCTATTTCCGCGACGTATTCGCCGAATATCTTTCTGGCGATGATCCAGCTCAGCGTGCCCAGCGGTTCGCCGCAGCGCTCAAAGATTATCTCAAGCTGATCGTTCTCGACCTCGACCCGAACGATGAGCCGCAGGCGATCTTCGAGACGCTCAATGCTCACGGCACGCCGCTCCTGCCTGCGGACCTTATCAAGAATTGGCTGCTTTGGGAGGCGGCGAGGCAGAAGCTCGATCCCGCGCCACTTTACGAAAAATACTGGCGACCGTTCGACCGGGAACATGCCTATTGGCGGGCGCGCGTCGGCACGGGTCATGCCGCCCGCGCACGGGTGGACACCTTCCTTCAAAATTGGCTGACCAAGGAAACTGGTGAAATCGTTTCCGCCAAACATCTCTATGACCGGTTCCTTCGGCATACGGCCAAACTCAAATCGGCCTCGCCGACGGGCAGAATTGATGTCGAGGCGTTCATGCGCGGCATTCGCAAGGACGCAGATCGGTTTGAACGGATCGACAAGCCCTCCGACGATACGCGCTTCGGCCTGTTCCTCCAGCGCCTAAAGGCGATGGACCTGATCGTCTTTCAGCCGCTCCTGCTCGGCGTCATGGCCCGGCTGGAATTCGACCCAAAAGAGTTGGATCGGCTGGGCATGGTGCTGGAGAGCTATCTCGTTCGCCGGATGATCTGCGCCTACCAGACGCGCGGCTATGGCACGCTGGCCCTGCGGCTTCACAAAATTCTGGCTGAGACCCCTGAAGGCGTTTCAGTAGCGGACTTGCTCAAAGAGCAGCTTCTCTCCGAGGCCGGCACAGACGCATGGCCCAACGACGAGCTGTTCCGCCTGGAATGGCTGCGTCGGCGCTTCTACGGGGGCTTGCGGCGAGAGCGTGTCGTCATGGTCCTGCGCGCGTTGGAGCATTTCTATCAGTCGAACGCCCATTTGGCGGAGCCGTTGATGACGTTCGATTGGTCCAAGCTCCAGATCGAGCACATCCTGCCGCAATCGTGGCATGAACATTGGCCTCTCGCCGAAGGCATCACGCCCGAGCAACGCGAGCTTGCGCTTCACGGCATCGGCAATCTGACCCTCGTTGCCGGCAAGCTGAACCCCTCGCTCTCGAACGCTGCATGGCGTTATGCCGAAGCGAAGGGCGGAAAGTCAGAAGCCTTGCGGAAGCACACCCGCTTGGAACTCAATCGTCGGCTGCTGGAGAACCATGATACTTGGGATGAGGCGAGCATTGTGGCGCGCGCCGAGACGCTTTTCCAAGATGCCGCTGCCATCTGGCCGCGTTAGCCTCGACTGATGTTACGCTTTCCAGACAAAGGAGGCGGACAGGTCGCTGCCCCTATAAAGGGCATAGCGCGCTGAGGGGTGTCTACGGCAGCGTCGCGGCGCTTTGACCCTCTATGGCCCCTGCACGGGCATCTATGGTGCCCAGGAGGGCCGCAGCGCGTCCTTGAACTGCTCGACGCTGACCTGTCCGTAGAATTTGTCGATCATGTCGGGGCTGGTGCCGGTATTGCGCGCCAGCACGAACACGTCGACGCCTGCGCGTAGCTGCTGCGAGATGTAGAAATGTCGGAAGCTGTAGGCATCGCGCCTCTTGCCGCGATGATCAATTTTGAGGTTGGCGGCTTCGAGCAGAGCGTTCAGCCCATTGTTAAGCGAGGTCAACCGCCTGCCGTCCGGAGCCGCAAACACCGGGTCGGTATCCACTGGCGGGCTGCCGTCATGCTTGTCCTTCCACATGCGCCAGAGGCGATCGAACTCGCAGAGGCCATATTCGAGCGGGATGAACTCCCGCGACTTGCCCTTTCCTCGTGCCCTGATGCGGATGTCCCGGTCGCCTAACCGCTTGGTCAGACCCTCCCGGTAGCCGAGCAAGTCGCCCCAGTTCAGGTTTTTCAGTTCTGTGGGCCGCATCCCGGTGCAGCACGCGATCGTAATGTAGGCGAACAGCATCGTGCGGTCGCGGCGGACTTCCTCGTTCACTGTCCGGTCGTTCACCCGTTCTTGCGCCAGTTTGAGGAGCCTCTGCATTTCCTCCGATGAGAAGCTGGGTCGCGGCGAAGGCGGCACGCTGGGCGTGTCGACGTCGGGCATCTGGCTTTGGTTGATGTAGCCCCACTTTGCCGCCTGTCGGAAGAGCTGCCGCAAGACCACCGCTTCGCCGCGCTGACTGCTCAGGCTGGGGATGCGGCGCATCTCCGTAGCCGGCCGCCGCACGCGCTTCCCGGCGCGCATATATTCGAGGTGGGTCTGATCCTTGCCTGGGCCGGTCGTCCAGTATGCCTTGCGCCACGTGATGTAACGGGTGAGGTCCGCGTCGGTAATGGCGTCGATCGGCTTTTTGTCGAAGAACGGCACGAAATAGCGTTCGACCAGCGGGCGTATGCGATCGCCGCGATCATGACGAACCTCGCCATCCTGTGCGAGTCGGTCCATGTGATCGCAGAATTCTTCAGCGACGGCGCGGAACGTGCGTGGAACGGCCCGCAGTCCATGCTCCTTGCGGTATTGCGCTTCGTGCCAGAGCTTCATGGCGACGCGATGCGCTTCGGCTTCGTCCGAGGTGCCGAGCGATTTGCGGATTTGGCCTTCGCCACGGACACTGAAGCGCATCCACCAAACGGTGCTTCCTGGCCGCTGAAAGATCGTAAAAGGCTGCTTCCCGGCGATCCGGCTCAATTCCATGCTGACATGCCCCGACATCGTAGCGCGCGCAGGTTTGCGGAGTGCGCTGGCTGTGCTTGAAATGTGCTAGAACAGCCCCTCCCGGCGATAACCGCAGAAGGTTAACCTCTTGAGATTGCAGAGAGGGCAAAAAACCGTGTGCTAGCACTGTGCTAGCGTAGCTCCCGCCCGTGGGTAGAGCGAGAGCTTAGGTAAGCCATTGGCTTGCTTGAGAGAAGTGGTGCCCAGGGACGGGATCGAACCGCCGACACTGCGATTTTCAGTCGCATGCTCTACCAACTGAGCTACCTGGGCATGCTGCGGCGTGCGCGGCAAGGCGGCGCCTATAACGGCGCCTAAAGCTCGCTGTCCAGTGGCTTATCGCTGTCCGCGGGCGGCCCCGGCACGCGATAGCCTTCGCCCAGCCATTGCAGCAGGTCCCGGTCCTTGCAGCCGCGGCTGCAAAAAGGCTTGTGAACGGGATCGGCAGGCTTGTCGCACAGCGGGCAGGTGGCGGGCATGCGGAAGATATCGGAGCCTTGTCAGGTCTGCACAACCCTCGACACCGGCTAAGCTGAGCCTGTCGAAGCCTTCCCTTTTCTGTATACCGAACCAAGAAGAAGGGAGGGCTTCGACAAGCTCAGCCAAGTCGGGCTAAAGGCCCGACTTAAGGAGACGGACACATGGCCACGCAAACCGAACTCCCGCCCGCCCCCAGCCTGGAGGAGATGCAGCGCTGGACCTGGGTGATCGGCCGCGCGCAGCAGCTGATGATGGAACATGGCGTCGAGCTGGCGATGAAGGCAACTGAGGCGCCGCCACCGCCGGGCGCCACTCCGGCCGTGCCGGGCCTGATGGAAACGAGCGCGCTCACCAAGGCGGCGGCCGATTTCTGGGGCGAGAGCCTGAAGCTGTGGCAGCGCTTCCTGGTGCCCGGCGCCGAGACGGCGCCCGCCCAGCCGATCAAGGACAAGCGCTTCGCCTCGCCGGCCTGGGGCGAGCATCCGATGTTCGACATGATCCGCCAGACCTATCTGCTGGTGGCCGACCAGATGCTGAAGTCGGTCGATCTGGTCGAAGGCGTCGACGAGGTCCAGCGGGAGAAGATGCGCTTCGCCACCCGCGCGATCGTCGATGCGATGAGCCCGTCCAACTTCGCCTTCACCAATCCCGAGGTGATGAAGAAGACGCTGGAGACCGGCGGCGAGAACCTGCTGCGCGGCCTGGAACACATGCTGCGCGACATGCGCCAGGGCCAGCTCACGCACGTGAAGGAAGGCGCGTTCGAGCTCGGCAGGAACATCGCCACCACCCCGGGAAAGGTCGTCAAGCGTACGCCGCTCTACGAACTCATCCAGTACAGCCCGGCCACGACCGAGGTGTTCGAAACACCGATCGTGATCTTCCCCCCCTGGATCAACCGCTTCTACATTCTCGACCTCAGCCCGGAGAAGAGCTTCATCCGCTGGGCCGTCGAGCAGGGCCTGACCGTGTTCATGGTCAGCTGGAAGTCGGCGGACGCGATGATGAAGGACGTGATCTGGGACGATTATGTCGCCGCCCAAATCGACGCGGTCGAGACCATCCGCGATGCGCTCGGCGTCAAGTCCGTACACACGATCGGCTATTGCGTGGCGGGCACGACGCTCGCCGCGACGCTCGCGGTGCTGGCAGCGCGCGGCGAGGCCAAGAAGGTCGCGACCGCCACCTTCTTCACCGCCCAGGTGGACTTCGCACGCGCGGGCGAGCTTAAGAACTTCGTCGACGACGAGCAGCTGAAGATGCTCGAAGGGCTGGCTCCCGAAGGCTATTTCGATGGCCGCTACATGGCCGCCACCTTCAATCTGCTGCGCGGGCGCGACCTCATCTGGAACTATGTCGTCAGCAACTATCTGCTGGGGCAGGATTATCCGGCGTTCGACCTGCTCCATTGGAACGGCGACACGACGAACCTGCCCGCCAAGTGGCACCGGTCGTACCTGACCGATCTTTACCGCGACAACAAGCTGGTGGTGCCCAAGGCGATCACCGTCATGGGCGTGCCGCTCGACCTTCGCCAGGTGAAGACGCCCACCTATGTCCAGGCCGGCCGCGAGGACCATATCGCGCCGGCCGAGAGCGTGTGGAAGATCACCGACCATTTCTGCGGGCCTGTCCGCTTCGTGCTCGCCGGCTCCGGCCACATCGCCGGCGTGGTCAACCCGCCCGCCGCAGGCAAATACCAATATTGGACCAACGACAACGCCCCGCGCTCGCTCGACGAGTTCGTGGCCGGCGCAACCGAGACCAAAGGCAGCTGGTGGCCCGACTGGATCCAGTGGCTGGAGGCGCAAGCGCCCGACAAGGTCAGCGCCAAGGGCCCCCGCGTGCCCGGCAAGGGCAAGCTCAAGGCGCTGGAGGATGCGCCGGGCAGCTACGTCCGCGCGCGGTAGAAGGCTGGAGCGGGTAGCGGGAATCGAACCCGCGCGTTCAGCATGGGAAGCTGACAGGCTACCATTACATCATACCCGCCTGTGACTGGCCGCTTGCCATAGCGGGGCCGCGGGGGTCAACAACCACGGTGTCCGGACGTCATAGGATACACTCTCAACCGACTTGGCTGAGCCTGTCGAAGCCCTCCCTTCTATTCACCCGAAGCAAGAAGAAGAAAAGGGCTTCGACAAGCTCAGCCAAGCCGGTGACGAGGGCGGCGGCTCTTCGGAAGAATCGAGTTCAGCTTTTCGCCTTCTCCCCCGCGATCCAGCCGTCGATCTGCGCCTCGAGCACGTCGAGCGGCACCGCACCCTGCCCCAGCACCGCATCGTGGAAGCGCCTCAAGTCGAACTTCGGCCCGAGCTCCCGCTCCGCCTTCGCGCGCAGCTCCCGGATCTTGAGCTCGCCGATCTTGTAGCCGAGCGCCTGGCCCGGCCAGCTGATGTAGCGGTTCACTTCCGCCTCGATATTCGCCGCCGACAAGGCCGTGTTATCGGTCATGAACGCGATCGCCTGAGCCTTGGTCCAGCCCTTGGCGTGGAGACCGGTATCGACCACCAGCCGGCTCGCGCGCCACATTTCGTAGCTCAGCCGGCCCATGTTCTTCTCGGGCGTGTCGTACAGGCCCATCTCGATGCCCAGCCGCTCGGTATAAAGTGCCCAGCCCTCGACATAGGCGGTGAAGCTCGCCTGGTGCTTGCGGAACTCCGGCAGTTCCAGTTCCTGCTGCAGCCCGAGCTGGAACAGGTGCCCCGGCGCCGCCTCGTGCGGGGTCAGCGCCGCCAGCTCCCAGAGCGGGCGCTGGTCGAGCTTGGAGGTGTTCACGAAATATTGGCTGGCGTTGCCGCTCGCGAGGCTGCCGGTCTGCGCATAGGCGGTGGTGGTGCCCTCGGCCGTCTCGGCCGGGATCGCTTTCACGCCATAGGGAAGCTTCGGCAGCCGCCCGAAATAGCGCGGCAGCATGCCGTCAATCCGCTTGGCCTGGAGCGCGGCGGCGGCGAGCAGCTCCTCCGGCGTCTTCGCATAATATTTCGGGTTGGTGCGCAGCTCCTGGATGAAGGCCTCGCGCGTCGGATAGCCGGCGCCTTTCGCGACCTGCTCCATCTCCGCCCGGATGCGCGCGACTTCGCGCAGACCCAGCTGGTGGATCTGCTCCGGCGTCAGGTCGGTCGTGGTCTCGGCGCGGGCGCGGAACGCGTACCACTCGGCGCCGCGCGGCATGGCGGATGCGCCGACTGATGTGCGGCATTTGGGCGCAAGCTCGGCCGTGTAGATGTCGTGGAAGCGTTTATACTCCGGGTTGAGCGTGCCGGTGATCAGCGTCCGGGCCCGGGCCTGCAGCGCAGACCACTCCGCGTCGGTCGCATCGGCGGGCTTCGCACCCGTGAACGGCGCGTAGAAGCGCGACTTGGCAGGGTCGTCCACGACCACGCCGATGATGGTCTTCTCGAACCCCTTCATGGCGTCGCACGGCTGGGTGAAGCCTTGGCGGACAGCGTCGCGCGTGATGCGGATCGCTTCTTGATTGTACGCCGGATATTGGCCGAGCCGCGTCAAATAGCTGTTGAAATCCGCCTTGGTGCGGAAAGGCAGGCTCTCCGCCATGCCGGCAAAACCCTGGTGCCAGCCATAATAGGTGGTGAAGAGCATCTGCCGCTGCCCATAGCGGTTCCCCTCCACCTGCTCGGCGAGCAGGCGGACGAGAATGGCCTTGTTGGTGCGCTCCTCCGGCTTGAGCTGCGCATCCGGAATTCCCTTCAGCCGATCGATAAAGGTCTGCGCCTGCGCGGCCTGGCGGTCGGCTTCGGCCAGGCTGATGTCACCGATGCGATCGTCATAGGTGCGCGTGCCGAGCGCGGATGCGTAGACGGGATTGGACTTGAGGAACCAGGCCCAATGCTCGTCGATCACGCGCTTCAGGTCGTCCGCGGGTGCGGCGAGCGCCGGGGCCGTGGTGGCGAGCAGGGCGGCGGTGATCAGGTGTTTCAGCATGGTCCTCTCCGTCAAGGCTGTTGCCGCGTCTTCTGCAACCCGCCGGCCAGCCGCCGGGCGATCAGGCGCGGGGTGAAGCGGATCGATTCGGCCATGACTAGGTTCATCGCGCCCGAGACCTTCACCGCCGTGTTCGCCTCCAGCGCCGCCAGCCCGTCGCGCACCACCGAGTCTGGCGAAGTCGCGAAGGTCTTGAACAAGGCGCTGTCGTTCATGCCGGCGACCTCCGCGAACTCGGTGCGCGTCGGGCCGGGGCACAAGGCGGCGACCTTCACGCCCTCGCCCCGCACCTCTTCGTGCAGCGCCTCCGAAAAGCTCAGCACAAAGGCCTTGGTCGCGTAATAGACGGCCATCCAGGGTCCCGGCTGGAAGGCGGCAGTCGAGGCCACGTTGAGAATGCCGCCGCGCTTCCGCTCGATCATGCCCGGCAGCACCGCGTGGCACAGCTCCATCAGCAAGGTGCAGTTGAGGGTGATCATGCGGCTCTGCTCGGCCCGGTCGATCGCGACGAAGCTGCCGCGCGCGCCGAAGCCGGCATTGTTGATCAGCTGGTCGATGACGAGCCCGCGCGAGGCCGCCTCCGCCACGACCTTCTCCGCCGCGCCCGGCTGGGCCAGGTCTAGCCCCAGCACCTCCACGGCCACGCCGTGCCGCTCGGCCAGTTGCACCGCCAGCCGCGCCAGCCGCTCCTCGCGCCGGGCGACCAGCAGCAAGTTGCGCTTCTGGGCCGCCAGCGCCCGCGCAAAGCCCTCGCCCAGGCCGGCCGACGCGCCGGTGATCAGCGTCACGTCCATCGAGACCCCCTTGTTCATTGCGCGTGAAGGTGCCCCGGCCTAGCGTCGGCGGCAAATCATTTCAGGGGTCGTCCGAATGCGCATTGCCGCTCTTCTTCTGCTGCCGCTGCTCGCCGGCGGCTGTCTCGCCAAGACCGCGCTCGATGTCGCGACCATGCCGGTCAAGGCGGTGGGCTGGACCGCCGACAAGATGACGACCAGCCAGTCGGAAGCCGACGAGAAGCGCGGCCGCGAACTCCGCAAGCAGGACGAGCGGCTCGCCAAGGAAGAGCGTGCCCGCAAGAAGGAAGAGGCGCGCCGCTGGAAAGAGGTCCAGCGTCAGCGTCAGTCCATGCAGCGCGAGGGCTGGGATTACTAGCTCGTTGTGCTCCGGCGAAGGCCGGAGCCCTGCGACGCACCGCTCCGGCCTTCGCCCGAGCACAGATTCACCAACATGTTGATTCCCGCCCGCGCATTGTGCAGGTGCGAACCCCCGTGTCCGACACCCGTGCCCCCAGCTTCCAGGACCTGATCCTCACCCTGCACCGCTATTGGAGCGATCAGGGCTGTCTCATCCTCCAGCCCTACGACATGGAGATGGGCGCCGGCACCTTTCACACCGCCACCACGCTGCGCGCGCTCGGCCCCGAGCCTTGGAACGCCGCCTTCGTTCAGCCCTGCCGCCGCCCGACCGACGGCCGCTACGGCGAGAACCCCAACCGGCTGCAGCATTACTACCAGTATCAGGTGATCCTGAAGCCGAGCCCGCCCGACCTGCAGGAGCTGTATCTCGGCAGCTTGAAGGCGATCGGCCTCGACCTGCTCAAGCACGACATCCGCTTTGTCGAGGATGATTGGGAGTCTCCGACGCTCGGCGCCTGGGGCCTGGGCTGGGAAGTTTGGTGCGACGGCATGGAGGTGACGCAGTTCACCTATTTCCAGCAAATGGGCGGCTTCGACTGCAAGCCCGTGGCCGGCGAGCTCACCTACGGTCTCGAGCGGCTCGCCATGTACATCCAGAATGTCGACAGCGTGTACGATCTCGACTTCAACGGCCGCGGCGTGACCTATGGCGACGTGTTTCTCGAGAATGAGAAACAGATGAGCGCCTGGAACTTCGAGGTGGCCGACACGGCCTCGCTGTTCGACGGCTTCCGCAAGGCGGCGGCCGAATGCGAGAACTGCCTCGAACGTAAACTTCCCATCCCGGCCTATGAACAGGCGATCAAGGCCAGCCACATTTTCAACCTGCTCCAGGCCCGCGGCGTCATCTCGGTCGCCGAACGCCAGGCCTATATCGGCCGCGTCCGCGACCTGGCCAAAGGCGCCTGCGCCGCATGGATGACCAAGAACGGGTGGAGCCCATGACGGTTCGCACCGCCCCCACCACGGTCTGGGCTGAGCCTGTCGAAGCCCTCCCTTCTTCCGTCCGCCTTTTCAGGAAAGGGAGGGCTTCGACAAGCTCAGCCCAGACGGCTTCAGGGTATGGCGCGAACGCGCATGGCTGACTTCCTCCTCGAACTTCTGTCCGAAGAAATTCCCGCGCGCATGCAGGCCAAGGCACGCGAGGACCTCTCCCGCCTTTTCGCTGCAGAGATCGGCAAGGCGGGCATGCATGCTGGGGAAATCGTCACGTACTCGACTCCGCGTCGTCTCACTCTGATTGCGAACGGACTGCCCCCGGGAACATCGCCTCGCCACGAGGAAATAAAGGGACCTCCAGCAACCGCGCCAGAGGAGGCGCTGAGTGGATTCTTACGGAAGGCAGGGGTGGCTCGGGACTGCCTAGTAATCAGACCAGACGCGAAGGGCCGCGACACTTACTTCGCTCTAATCGCTCACCCGGCCACATCTATGGCCGAGATCCTGGCCGAGGCGATCCCTTCCATCGTCCGCGCCTTCCCCTGGCCCAAGTCGATGCGCTGGGGCGCCGCCTCGCACTCGACCGAGAGCCTGCGTTGGGTCCGCCCGCTCCAGGGCATCGTCGCCCTTCTGGGCGAGGAGATCGTGCCCTTCGCGATCGACGGCATCGAGAGCGGCGCCGCCACGGTCGGCCACCGTTTCCACCATCCCGGCCGCATCACCATCGGCTCGGCCGCCGACTATGCCGCCAAGCTCCGTGCATGCCACGTCATCGTCGACCATGAAGAGCGCGAGGCGATCATCGCCACCGGTGCGACCACCGTCGCCGCTCAGGCCGGACTGACGCTCGTCCGCGACGAGGCGCTGCTGGCCGAGAATGCCGGGCTGACCGAATGGCCGGTGCCGCTGCTGGGGTCGTTCGATCCGAGTTTCCTCGAGGTCCCGCCCGAGGTGATCCAGCTCACCATGGCGACCAACCAGAAGTATTTTGCCTGTCTGGGACCGGACGGCAAGCTCGCCCCCAACTTCATCTGCACCGCGAACGTGGAGCCCCGGGATCGCGGCGCCGCGATCGTCGCGGGCAACCAGAAGGTGCTGGGGGCGCGCCTGTCGGACGCGAAGTTCTTCTGGGAACAGGATTTGAAGGTCCCGCTCGAGGACCAGCTGCCCAAGCTCGAGAAGATCGTCTTCCACGAAAAGCTCGGCACGGTGGCCGACAAGGTCAAACGCGTCGCCAAGCTCGCGCGCTGGCTGGTGGAAGAGAACATCGTAAAATCCTCCCCGGCACGGGGAGGGGGACCAGCGCAGCTGGTGGAGGGGGCCCAGTCACCCGCGCCGGTAGTGGGGGAGGGCCCCCTCCACCATCAGCCTGCGGCTGACGGTCACCCTCCCCGTGCCGGGGAGGATGAAGCAGCGCTGGCCGACATGGCCGAAACCGCCGCCCGCCTCTGCAAGGCCGACCTCGTCACCGGCATGGTCGGCGAGTTCCCCGAGCTGCAAGGCGTGATGGGCGGCTACTACGCCCGCGCCCAGGGCCTGCCGGACGCGGTCGCCGACGCCATCCGGGACCACTACAAACCCGTCGGCCAAGGCGACGAGGTGCCAACCGCACCGGTGACGGTCGCGGTGAGCTTGGCGGATAAGCTGGATACGTTGTTCTGTTTCTTTGGCGCGTTCATGCCGCCAACGGGTTCCAAAGATCCCTTTGCGCTCCGCCGTGCAGCTTTGGCGGTGATCAGGCTAGTCATCGAAAACGACCTCAGGTTTTCGGTGTTCAGCGCGATCGAACCTGTCCTAAACGATCTGAACAGGTTCTTGCTCAATATCAAACCAGATGCTGCGGCGAAGGATCTTGGGTTGGAAGACTTCTTCGCAGACCGCCTCAAAGTCCAGCAGCGTGAAGCCGGCGTCCGGCACGATCTGATCGACGCGGTGTTCGCGCTGGGTGGGGAGGATGATCTCGTCCGGCTGCTCGCGCGGGTGAAGGCGTTACAGGCGTTCGTCGAGACGGCCGAGGGCCGCGACCTGCTCGCCGGCTACAAGCGCGCGGCGAATATCCTGAAGAAGGAGGGGTGGCCCGCCAGTTCCCCTGCGCAAGCAGGGGCCCAGGGGGGCGCGGTACAGGGCGACTCTGGGCTCCTGCTTTCGCAGGAGAACGACGGCATCCCCCAGACAGGCGAGGAAGACCCGTTCGTCATGGCGGAGGATCTGCGCGACGCCCTCGCGCCGAATTCGCTGTCCTACACGCCCCTTCCTGAGGAACAGTCGCTGATCGCGGCGCTCGACTCGGCGGAGCCGCGTGCGCGGGCGGCGATCGAGCGGGAGGATTTCGAGGGAGCCATGGCGGCCTTGGCGAGTTTGCGCACTCCGGTGGACAGCTTCTTCGAAGCTGTCACCGTCAACGATCTGGATCCGGCGAAGCGCGCAGCCAGGCTCAACCTGCTCGCGCGGGTGCGGGATGCGGTGCACCAGGTGGCCGACTTCTCCCGCATCGAAGGGTGAGCGGCACGTCGTTGGTGTGAACTTGGTGTCAACTTCCGCCGCCAACAGGGGCTTTGAATGACGCAATATGTGTACCGCTTCGGCGGCGGGGTTTCGGACGGGCGGGGGCTGGGCAAGGAGCTGCTCGGCGGCAAGGGCGCGAACCTCGACGGCATGGCCTCGATCGGCCTGCCCGTGCCTCCCGGCTTCACGATCAGCACCGAGATGTGCACCCGTTATTATGACGAGGGCGAGGCCTTCCCCGACAGCCTGCGCTCCGAAGTCGCGACCGGGCTCGCCCATATCGAGGGCATCACGGGCAAGCGCTTCGGCGACCCGTCGGACCCGCTGCTCGTCTCAGTCCGCTCGGGCGCGCGGGTGTCGATGCCGGGCATGATGGACACGGTGCTGAACCTCGGCCTCAACGACGAGACAGTGCAGGGGCTCGCGGCCGTATCGGGCGACGCGCGCTTTGCATGGGACAGCTATCGCCGCTTCATCCAGATGTATTCGGACGTGGTGCTCGGCCTCGATCACGGCAGTTTCGAGGAAGCGCTGGAGATCGCCAAGGAAGACCAGGGCCATTTCCTCGACACCGACATGACGGCCGAGGACTGGCAGCGCCTCACCGCCGAGTTCAAGCGCCTGGTCGAGCAGCAATGGGGCAAGCCTTTCCCGCAGGACGTGCACGACCAGCTCTGGGGCGCGATCGGGGCGGTGTTCGGCTCCTGGCAGTCGGACCGGGCCAAGGTCTATCGCCGCCTGAACGACATTCCGGGCGATTGGGGCACCGCGGTCAACGTTCAGGCGATGGTGTTCGGCAACATGGGCGAGACGAGCGCCACGGGCGTCGCCTTCACCCGCAACCCCTCGACCGGCGAGCGGGCCTATTATGGCGAGTTCCTGATCAACGCCCAGGGCGAGGACGTGGTCGCGGGCATCCGCACGCCGCAATATCTCACCAGGGCCGCGCGCGAGGCCGCCGGCGCCAAGCCCGCCTCGATGGAAGAGGCGATGCCGGAGACCTATGCCGAGCTCGCCCGCGTGTTCGACCTGCTCGAAACGCATTATCGCGACATGCAGGACATCGAGTTCACGGTGGAGCGCGGCAAGCTCTGGATGCTGCAGACGCGCTCCGGCAAGCGCACCGCCAAGGCCGCGCTCAAGATCGCGGTGGACATGGCAGAAGAGGGGCTCATCACCGAGGAAGAGGCCGTCGCACGCGTCGACCCGTCCGCGCTCGACCAGCTGCTTCACCCGACGCTCGATCCCGATGCCGAACGCGATGTGCTGACCAAGGGCCTTCCCGCCTCCCCAGGCGCAGCCTCGGGCGAGGTGGTGTTCGACGCCGATACGGCCGAACAGCGCGCCGAGCTCGGCAAGGCCGTGATCCTCGTCCGAATCGAGACCAGCCCGGAGGACATTCACGGCATGCACGCGGCGCGCGGCATCCTGACGGCGCGGGGCGGCATGACCAGCCACGCCGCCGTGGTCGCGCGCGGCATGGGCCGGCCCTGCGTCTCGGGTGCGGGCACGCTCGCGATCGATGCCAAGGCCAAGCTGTTCCGCGTCGGCGACCGCACCATTCGCGAAGGCGAGGTCATCACCATCGACGGCTCGACCGGCGAAGTGATGGCCGGCTCGGTGCCGACCGTGCAGCCGGAGCTCGCCGGTGACTTCGGCACGCTCATGGTCTGGGCGGACAAGGTGCGGCGCTTGCGTGTGCGCACCAACGCCGAGACTCCGCTCGACTGCCGCACCGCGCGCGACTTCGGCGCGGAAGGCATTGGCCTGTGCCGCACCGAGCACATGTTCTTCGAGGCGAGCCGCATCACCGCCGTCCGCCAGATGATCCTCGCTTCGGACGAGAAGGGCCGGCGCTTGGCACTCGCCAAGCTGCTGCCCGAACAGCGCAGCGACTTTGCGTCCATCTTCGAGATCATGGCGGGCCTGCCCGTCACCATCCGCCTGCTCGACCCGCCGCTTCACGAGTTCCTGCCGCACGAGGAGGCGGAGTTCGAGGAAGTGGCGCAGGCGGCCGGCGTCGGCGTCGAGACGCTGAAGCGACGCGCCGCCGAGCTGCACGAGTTCAACCCGATGCTCGGCCATCGCGGCTGCCGGCTCGGCGTGACCTATCCCGAGATCTACGAGATGCAGGCCCGTGCCATCTTCGAGGCGGCCGTCGAAGTCGCCGAGGCGTCCGGCGACGCGCCGATCCCCGAAGTGATGGTCCCGCTCGTCGCTACAAAGCGCGAGCTGGAGCTGATGAAGGCCGTGATCGACACTACGGCCGAGGCGGTCTTCGCGGAGAAAGGCCGCCGCATCGAGTATCTGGTCGGCACCATGATCGAGCTGCCACGCGCCGCCTTGAAGGCGGGCGAGATCGCCGAAGTCGGCGAGTTCTTCAGCTTCGGCACCAACGACCTGACGCAGACGACGCTCGGCGTGAGTCGCGACGACGCGGGCCGCTTCCTCACCTCCTATGTGGACAAGGGCATCTTCGCCCGCGACCCGTTCGTCAGCCTCGACGTGGAAGGCGTCGGCGAGCTGATCCAGATCGCGGCCGACCGCGGCCGCAAAACCCGGGCCGACCTGAAGCTCGGCATCTGCGGGGAACATGGCGGCGATCCCGCCTCGATAGCCTTCTGCGAGCAGGTCGGGCTCGATTACGTCAGCGCCTCACCCTACCGCGTCCCGATCGCGCGTTTGGCGGCGGCGCAGGCAGCGCTGAGGCGCTAGGGCCGGCTCGGGCGGATCACCGTCCGGCCATCGTCACCGACCTGGCGATAACCGCCGTCGGGCCCATGATCCGGATAGCCGTCCCCATCGCGGTCGCGGCCCCGGCGCGTGAGATCGAGCTTGTCGAGCACGCCTTCGCGATGCTCGTGGCGCAGGTCAGCGCGCTGGTCGCGGACCTCGGCGTCGGAGCGGTAGGCGGTCGCAGGGCGGCTGCGCTCCAGTTCCAGGTTGCGCGCCTTGGCAGCCTCGATCTGCGCGTCGCGGTTGCGGATCGCCGCCTGGTGTTCCTTGCGCTCGCGCTCCAGCTCCAGCTTCCACTTCTTGCCGCCGGAGCGGGACATCAGGCCCAGCACCCAGCCGAGCACCAAGGTCAGGCCCAGGATCATCCAGAAGGCGGGGGTGAACTCCACGGCGACTCTCCCACTGTTGTGCGGAGAGAACGGGCGGAAAGCCGCTGCCGTTCCACCCCCGTGGCGCGCGCCTACACGCCGAACGCTTCGGCCATCTCGGCCACTTCCAACCAGCGCAGCTCGGCCGCCTCCTTCTCCGCACGCGCGGCATCGATCGCCGCGGTGAGCGCAGCGAAGCGCTTCGGGTCGCGGGTGTAGAGGTCCGGGTCGGCCAGCATTGCCTCGTCGCGGGCGATCGCCGCTTCGATCTCCTCGATACGCTTGGGGAGCAGGTCCAGGTCGCGCTGATCCTTGTAGCTCAGCTTCCCCTTCCCGCTCGTCCCGAGCGCAGTCGAGGGGCGTGGCTCGGAGGGCTGCGCAGGCGCCCCTCGACTTCGCTCGGGACGAGCGGAGGCAGGACTCCCGGCGGACGAACGCTGACGTTCCCAATCCGCATAGCCGCCGGCCACGATGTCGACCTTGCCAGTCCCGGGCAGGCCCAAAGTGACCGTCACTGTGCGATCGAGAAAGTCGCGGTCGTGGCTGACGATCAGGACGGTGCCTTCGTAATCGGCGATGACTTCCTGCAGCAGGTCGAGCGTTTCGAGATCGAGATCGTTGGTCGGCTCGTCGAGCACCAGCAGGTTGGAGCGGCGTGCGAACTCACGGGCGAGCAGCAGCCGCGTGCGCTCGCCGCCTGACAGGGTCCCGACACGCGCATCGGCGAGGCCGGGTTCGAACAGGAACTCTTTCAGATAGCCCTGGATGTGCTTCTTGGTGCCCCGCACCTCGATCCAGTCGCCGCCGTCCGCCAACACGTCGCGGACGCGCTTTTCGGGGCTGAGCAGGCTCCGCTGCTGGTCGATGATGACGCCGTCGAGCGTCTTGGCCAGGATCACCTCGCCCTCGTCGGGCGCGAGTTCGCCGGTGAGGAGCTTCAGGAGCGTCGTCTTGCCCGCGCCGTTCGCGCCGACGATCCCGATCCGGTCGCCGCGCTGGATGCGCAGGGTGAAGTCCTTGATGATTGTGCGCTCGCCGAAGCGCTTGGTGACGTTCTGAGCCGTGATGACCGACTTGGTGCGCACCTCGTCCGCCTCGATGCCGAGCTTGGCGGCGCCCTGCGGGCCGATCATCGCGGCCCGCGCGGCGCGCATCTGATTGAGCTTCTCGAGCCGACCCTGGTTGCGGCGGCGGCGGGCGGTGACGCCGCGCTGCAACCAGTGCAGCTCCAGCTTCAGCTTCGCGTCGAGCTTCTCGGCGGCGCGGGTCTCTTCGGCATAGACCTTGTCCTGCCAGGCCTCGAAGCCGCCAAATCCCACCTCCGCCCGCCGCATCGCGCCGCGGTCGAGCCACAAGGTCTGGCGCGTCAGGCGGGTCAGAAAGGTGCGGTCGTGGCTGATCACGACAAAGGCGCCGGTGAAGCGGTTGAGCCACGATTCCAGCCAGTCGATCGCCGCCAGGTCGAGATGGTTGGTCGGCTCGTCGAGCAGTAGCACGTCGGGCGCCTGGGCAAGCGCGCGGGCGATGGCCGCCCGGCGCCGCTCGCCGCCGCTCGCGCTTGATGCATTCCGGGACAGGTCGAGCCCGATCTGGTCGGCGATCGCCTCCACCTCGTGCACCGCCGGGGCGTCCGCGCCGGACAGCGCGAAATCGAGCAGGGTTTCGAAGCCGGCAAGGTTCGGCTCCTGCTCAAGGATCACCACATTGGTGCCCGGCACGATGGTGCGGCGGCCTTCATCCGCCTCGATACGGTTGGCGAGCAGCTTCAGGAGCGTGGTCTTGCCGGCGCCATTGCGGCCGATCAGCGCCAGCCGATCCCGCGCGCCGACATAGATGTCGAGATTGCGGAACAGCCAGCCGGAGCCCTGGACCAGGCCGAGATCTTCATAAGCGAGAACGGGTGCGGACATTGGCGGGCCTCTAACAGCCTTCGCGGCTTTGCTGAACCCGGCCTAAGTCTTGCATTCATAAGCTATTCAAAGCCGGTTCCTTAACGGCTATGCCCATGACCCGCATGACGCGTATCCTGTCTCTGGCGTTCGTCGCTCTCGCATTGTCCGCGCCTGCCGGCGCACAGCGGCGGGGCGATCAGTATCAGGCGTTCGACGCCCGGCGTTCGGGCCAGGTGCTTTCGTTGCGTGAGATCGAGGACCGGGTGCTGCCGCGGATGCGCGGCATGACCTATCTGGGTCCTGAATATGATGGCGGCGTTTATCGCCTGAAGTTCATGAAGGGTGGCTCGGTCATCTGGGTGGATGTCGACGCTCGCACGGGGGCGGTGATCGGCCGCTCCGGCTTTTGAGGGGATCTGAATGCGCGTTTTGATCGTCGAGGACGAACCCACCCTGGGCGCGCAGCTCAGGAAGACTCTCGAAGGCGCCGGCTATGCTGTCGACCTCGTCGATGATGGCGAGGATGGGCATTTCATGGGCTCGACCGAGACCTATGACGCCGTGGTGCTGGACCTTGGCCTGCCGACCATCGACGGGCTGACGGTGCTCGACCGCTGGCGCAAGGAGGGCAAGGTCATGCCCGTGCTGGTGCTCACCGCGCGCGACAGCTGGTCCGACAAGGTCGCCGGGCTGGACGCCGGGGCGGACGATTACCTGGCCAAGCCGTTCCAGTCCGAGGAGCTGATTGCCCGGCTGCGCGCGCTGATCCGCCGCGCGTCCGGCAATGCGAGCTCGGAGCTGATCGCGGGCGACGTCCGGCTCGACACTCGTTCGGGCAAGGTAACGCTCGCCGGCGAGCCGGTGAAGCTCACCGCGCAGGAGTATAAGCTGCTCAGCTACCTGATGCACCACAAGGGCAAGGTCGTCAGCCGCACGGAGCTGATCGAGCACATCTACGACCAGGACTTCGATCGCGATTCGAACACCATCGAGGTGTTTGTGACGCGCATCCGCAAGAAGCTGGGGCAGGACGTGATCACGACCATTCGTGGCTTGGGCTATAGTCTCGAGGACCCGAATGGCTGATCAGGCGCCCCCTCTGGCCGGAGGGGGACGCAGGCCGACCGGGTCGATCGCCCGCCGGATGATCCTGATTGCGGCGGCCTGGATCGGACTGCTGCTGCTGGGCGGCGGGCTGGCGCTGGATCGGGTGCTGAGCAATGCGATCACCCGCAACTTCGACGATTCGCTCAATTATGTGCTGACGGCGATGATCGCCTCGGCGGAAATTGGACCCGCGGGCGAAGTGCTGCTCAATCGGCCGCTCGGGGACCAGCGCTTCCTGGAGCCGAACTCCGGGCTCTACTACCAGATCAGCGGCAAGGGGTTCGAGCATTTCCGCTCGCGCTCGCTGTGGGACCGCTCGCTGAAGGTGCCGACGCGGCACACCGACGTCGATGCGCATATCCGCGACAGCAAGGAGTTCCGGGACGAGCCGCTGCGCATCCTGGAGCGCGATGTCACCCTGCCCGGATCGCCGGTGCGCTGGCGCTTCCAGGTGGCGCAAAGCCGGGAAGCGCTGGACGAGCAGATCGAAGTCTTGCGCTACACGCTTCTGCGAAGCTTCGCGCTGCTGGGGCTGGGGCTGATCGCGCTGGCGGCGCTGCAGACCTATTACGGCCTGCTCCCGCTCCGAAAGGTGCGGAAGGCGATTGCCAAGATGCGCTCGGGCGTGGCGACGCGGGTCGAGGAGGCCATGCCGGTCGAGCTGACGCCGATGGTCGACGAACTCAATGGGCTGATCGAGCACAATGAACGCCAGGCCGAGGAGGCCCGGCGACACGCGGGCAACCTTGCCCATGCCCTCAAGACTCCGCTCACGGTGATCATGAACGCCGCGCGTTCGAACGCGCCCGACCTGCCGGACACGGTGTGCCGCGAGGCGACGACGATGCGGCGCCAGGTCGACCATCATCTCGCCCGCGCTCGCGCAGTCGGCCGCCGGGGCCATGCGCATAGCCGGGCGGATGTCTGGCCCAGCCTTGAGGCGGTCGAGCGTGCGGTCGGTCGGCTCTATCCCGAGGTTCGGATCGACAAGGACGGGCCGCAGGACGCTGCGGTGCGCGTCGAGCGGCAGGACCTGGACGAATTGCTGGGCAACCTCATCGAGAATGCCGCAAAATATGGCGGCGGGAGCGTGTTCGTGACGGTCGCGCGCGCGGGCGAGAGCATCGAGATGCAGGTCGAGGACGACGGGCTCGGCATCCCGGAGGAGGAGCGGCAGCGCATCTTCGACCGTGGCGCCCGGCTTGATACATCAAAGCCCGGCACGGGCCTTGGGCTCGCCATTGTCCGCGACGTGGCGGAAATCTACGGCGGCAGCGTCTCGCTGGAGGAGAGCGAGGACCTGGGTGGGCTTCTCGTCCGGCTGCGACTGCCCGCGGCCGCCGAAAAGCAGCTCGAACCCGCGTCCAGCGCAGTTCGACAAACCAACGTGCGGCGCCGACGAACGTCGTGAGCCTCCCTTGCCGGCTGAGGCTAAGCCGCTAGTGTTCCACATCTTTTCAGTCCGGGGGACGACATATATGAAAGCACGCATCCTGATCGGCGCCGCGGCGCTTGCCCTTTCCGCACCCGCCTTCGCCCAGGCCAAGCCCGAACTCGGCAGCTTCGGGTTCGACGCGGCGGGTATGGACCGTTCGGTCTCGGCCGGCGACGACTTCTACAAATTCGCGAACGGCAAGTGGGACGAGACCACGCCGATCCCCGCCGACCGCTCAAGCTGGGGCGGCTTCGGCGTGCTGCGCGACCTTTCCGACCAGCGTACCCGCGACATCATCCAGGCCGCGGCCGCCACCAAGGCCGCGCCGGGCACGTCGGCGCAGAAGGTGGGTGACTATTATGCCGCCTTCATGGACGAAGCGGGGATCGAGGCGAAGGGCATCGCGCCCGTGAAGCCGCAGCTCGACCAGATCGCGGCGCTGAATAGCCCATCCGCGCTTGCCCGCTGGATGGGTGACGCGAACCGCGCCGGCATCAATGTCCCGATCGGCCTGCAGGTCGAGCAGGACCTGAAGAACAACACCATCTACTCGGTCTATGTCGGCCAGAGCGGGCTGGGGCTGCCCGACCGCGACTATTACCTGATCGACAGCAATCCGAAGTTCGTGGAGGCGCGCGCCAAGTACAAGGCGCATATCGCCAAGATGCTGACGCTGGCCGGCATCGCCGATGCCGAGGCCAAGGCGCAGCGCATCTACGACCTAGAAGCCAAGATCGCGAAGACGCATTGGACGCGCGCGGAGTCGCGGCAGATCGACAAGCTCTACAATCCGGTCGCAACGGCCGAGCTCGGCACGAAGATGCCAGGCCTCGACTGGGCGGCATTCGTAGGTGCGGCGGGCATCAACCAGCCCCAGCTCGTGATTGCCCAGCCGAGTGCGGTCACCGGCACCGCCGCGCTGATCGCGTCGGAGCCGCTTTCCACTTGGAAGGAATATCTGACCTTCCACACCATCTCGAACGCCGCGCCGCTGCTGCCGAAAGCGTTCGTCGCCGAGAACTTCGCGTTCAAGGGCACGACGTTGCAGGGAACACCGCAGCTGAAGGATCGGTGGAAGCGGGGCGTTGATCTCGTCAACCTCGGCATGGGCGAGGCGGTCGGCGAGCTGTACGTCGCGAAGTATTTCCCGCCCGAGAGCAAGGCCAAGGCCGAGCAGCTGGTCAAGAACCTGATCGCCGCATTCGACGTACGGCTGCAGAAGCTGGACTGGATGGCGCCGCAGACCAAGACCGCCGCGCGCGAGAAGCTCGCTGCCTTCACCTACAAGATCGGCTATCCGGACAAGTGGCGCGATTACTCGCGGCTCGAGATTCGGCGGGGCGATGCCTATGGCAACTTCGTGCGCGCGACCCGGTTCGAGTGGGACCGCAACCTCGCCAAGATCGGCAAGCCGGTCGATAAGGGCGAGTGGGGCATGACGCCGCAGACGGTCAACGCCTATGCCAATCCGCTGATGAACGAGATCGTCTTCCCGGCGGCGATCCTGCAGGCGCCCTTTTTCGATCCGAACGCTGACGACGCGGTCAACTATGGCGGCATCGGCGCGGTGATCGGCCACGAGATCAGCCATCATTTCGACGATCAGGGCCGCAAGTTCGACAAGAACGGCAACCTGACCGAGTGGTGGACGCCCGAGGACGCGACTCGCTTCAAGGCGTACACGGACCGCGTCGTCGCCCAGTACGGCGCCTATGAGCCGCTCAAGGGCACGAAGGTAAATGGCGAGCTGACCTTGGGCGAGAATATCGCGGACCTGGCGGGCCTGACGGTCGCCTATGACGCGTATAAGATCTCGCTAAACGGCAGGCCGGCGCCCGTGATCGACGGCTTCACGGGCGACCAGCGCTTCTTCCTCGGCTGGGCGCAGGTGTGGCGCAACAAGTATCGCGAGCCGTTCCTGCAGCAGATCCTGACCACCGACCCGCACACGCCGGGTAACTGGCGGCCCTATGTCGTGCGCAACCTGGACAGCTGGTATTCGGCCTTCGACGTGAAGCCCGGGTCCAAGTTCTTCCTGACGCCGGAGCAGCGCATCAAGGTCTGGTAAACGATCGGCCGCCCGCCCGGGGACATCGGGCAGGCGGCCGAAGCGTTCATCTGGTAGGCGACGAGACGCGCGTGCCGGTCGAGGGAGCGGCCACGCGCCCGCATCCTGCTCAGGCGTAGGTGACAGTCGGCTTGACGCGGCGGCGCGCGGCGAAGCCGAGCATGCCGAAACCACCGACCATCATGGCCCAGGTGGCAGGCTCCGGAATCGCGTTCGGCGTGTCTGGCGTGTCGATGATAGTGGTCGTGGCGCCGAGCCGGATCTGCCGCACGTCCTGGATGCCGCCGCCGACGGTCAGGAAGGCGACGCTGCGGATCGACTGGCCGGCAATTGCCTGGAAGCCGAAGCGGTTCTCGCCATTGCCGAGCGCGCCGCTGAAGTTGAAGCTGGTGCCGGCATCGTCGACCAAGGTGAAGTTCGCCGACGTTGCAGTGCCGCCGAACAGGTTGAACTCGACATTGTTGAAGGTCGAGTTATCCTCCAGCCGGAAGCTGAAGCCGTCCAACGGCAGCAGGTCGTTCGGCTTCTTCGTGCCGAGGTTCAGGTCGGCGCTGATCCGCGCCTGCCCGCCCTGCGCCCGAAGCACGGCGCCACCCGCGCCCGTGAACAGCACGCGGCTGTTCGCCGGATCGTTCATGAAGCCATCGACGGTCGTGCCGGTGGTGATCCCCGAGTTGAACAGGACATTGAAGCCCTGGATGGAGCTGGGGCTGACTTGGACGATGTCAGCCATGGCCGGAGTAGCAATAAAGGCGATGAACGCCGCACTCGTAAGCAACCCGATCTTCATACAAGCCACCCTTTTTTTTGGCCCGAACAGGGGCTGGGACTCACCGTCGTTGCGGTGATGGCTCGTTAACCTTTCAGAAAGCTTTACTGTTCCGACCGTTACGGGTTCAGCCGATGTTCAGGCGACGCGATACGGTGTAGTCCACGACTGACACCAGGAAGTAGGCAGCGGCATGCCGGATACGGGCAAGTTTCTGGCCGACGCCGCCCAGGGACTCGGCCCTAACTTCAACGCAGTCCTGGAGTTCCGTTTCGAAGAAGGCCCGCATGCGGCGGGCAAAGGCCTGATCCTCGATCCGGAGCATCAATTCCATGTTGAGGAACAGGCTGCGCATGTCGAAATTGGCCGAGCCGAGATGCACCGCATCGTCGACGATGTAGATCTTGGTATGCAGGCGCGAAGGCTGATATTCGAAGATCCGGACGCCTTTTCGCAGCAGCCCGGGATAGGTGAAGCGCGCGGCGGCAATGGTGGTCGTATTGTCGGACTTGGCGGCGGTGATCACCCGCGCCTCGCCTCGCTGTCCAACCTTGTCGAGACGGCGCAGCACGGCCGGGCTGGGTGAGAAATAGGCGCTGATCAGGGATACGGATCGCGCCTTCAGCATGTCGTGCCGCACGGTGCGCGCCCAGGGGCTCATGCGGCGGGTCGGGCCGCCGAGCAGCCAGCGCACTCGCCCTTCGGGCTCGCTCCATCGGTTCAGCGCCCGGCGCAGGTCGCGCATGCGGGGCTTTGGCCGCTGCGTCCAGGCGAACAGGCCGTCGAAATATCCGACCAGCCGCGCAGCGGCCGGCCCCTCGACGACAAGCCCGGTATCGCGCCAGCCATTCTCCGCCTGCGGCTCGAAATAACCGTCCTCGACATTGAAGCCGCCGATCAGCGCCCGGCCTTCATCCGAAATCACCAGCTTCTGGTGATTACGGAGCAGGTAGCGCCGGCCGACGCGCGGCAGGAACAGGCATATGCTGGCGCCCGCGTCGCGCAGTGGCTGCAGGAAGGCGTCGGCGGGATCGCTGCCGAACCCGTCCATGATCAGCCGCACCTGAACGCCGCGCGCACTGGCCGCGATCAGCGCGTCACGCACGCGTTGGCCCGTACGGTCATCGGCAAACATGTAATAAAGAAGGCGGAGGCTGGCGCGCGCCTCGTCGATCAGCGCCAGCAGCGCGCAGAGGCGGTCGTCCGGCTCGATCAGCAGCGTCAGCCGATTGCCCTCGACCTCGAAGCTGTCGCCGTCCATCGCCGCCCCATGCGCCGGGCGGAGCGGTCGCGCAAGTTGACTTGGGGCACGCCGAACCTTATGTGCCGCGCCTTCCCGGAAGTCTCGAGAAAGTCTGGAGCGTTATGGCGCGCGTTACCGTCGAGGATTGCGTCGACAAAATTCCGAACCGGTTCGACCTGGTGCTGATGGCTGCCCAGCGTGCGCGCCAGGTCTCGGGCGGCGCCGAGCTGACGATCGACCGCGACCGGGACAAAAACCCTGTCGTGGCGCTGCGCGAGATTGCCGAAGAGACGATCCGGCCGGAGGATCTGCGCGAAGCCGTGATCGGCAGCCTCCAGAAGGTCCAGATGGACGACGACGATGCGGTCGACGAGCTCGGCTCGCTCGCGCAGCAGGCCGAGGCGCTGCGCCTCACCGCAGCCGCACCGCCGCGCAACCAGAACATGGGCAGCGATTACGAGTGAGCCGCCTAGGCTAAGCGCCAGCGCTTAGCCTAGAGACGGCGAACTCCGGCCGGCGCTCCTCAGGAGCGGCCGACGGCGCGGGACTTGCTCCCGCGCCCTTTTTTACCTTCGCTTCGCTCGTGGCGGCGCCGGGCGCAGTCGGCACGCCGCCTCCACAACAGCCTCCCCGACCGTGTCGGGTGTGGGCACACCAAGGCGCTGGATAGCCAGCTCCTCACCATCCTGCTGCTCGCGTAAGACCTGGCCATCCGCGGCAAGAAACACGGTCTGGATCACGGCCGACATGCCAGTGTTGCAGTCGACCAGTTCCAGATGACGCTCCTCCGCGGTGCCGTCCTTCAGCGGCTGCGCGTGCCTCGTCCGCCACCAGGCACGCTGCATTGCCCGCCAGGTGAGCGAGGCCCGGTCGATCTCGACCGCGTGTCCTTGCGCCGGGACTGGAGTCCAGCGCGGCATGGGTGGCGCCGCCAGGGCTGGCGTCGCGAGCAGGCAGGCCAGAATCATCATCCGCATCGAACATCTCCCTTTCACCCGCATCTGGACCTAGCCCGCAGCGCTGACAGTGGCGAGCGACACAGCTTTATGTCGGCTGACGGACAGACATTGGACAGCGGAGGGTGTAAGAACGCGTGGTGTAAAGGGGGCAGCGCGTTGGCGGAGTATCGGCTGTACTGCCTGGACAAGCGGGGGCGCATCGCGCGCCGCCAGGACATCGAGGCCGCGGATGACCAGGCCGCGATCGAAGTCGCGCGCACGCTGGAGCCCGACCAAGATTGCGAGCTCTGGTCGGGCTCGCGGAAGGTTGCGCTGGTTCCGAAGGATGGCGAGCCGGTTCCTGCGCGACCCGCCGCCTAGCGGCTGATTGTCCGGTCGACCTGCGCCGGGTCCGGCCGCAGCCCCTGTGCCCGCACGTCGGCGAGCCGCGCGCCTTCCTTCGCCAGCATCTCGAACAGCCGCTCGGGATCGCTGAAGCGCAGGCCCGCCGCGAAGGCCTCCGGGCCTTCGGCGACGATGATCTCCCGCTGGCCGGCGGCCATACCCGCCAGGATGCGGCGCGCGCATTCGGCCGGGTCCATGCCGGCGTCGATGTTCGCGTCCGACTCTCCGCGCGTCGAGCCGTCTGCCTGTAATGCGTTCGCCGCAACCTGGGTCCGGACCGAACCGGGGAGCACGGTTGTCACCCGAATGCCATAGGCCTGCTCGACCTCGGCCCGGAGCGCGTCGAGATAGCCGATCAGCCCGTGCTTGGCCGCGCAATAGCCGGTGCGCAGCACCGTCCCGAGTCGCCCGGCGACCGAGCTGATGCCGATGATGTGCCCGCCATTCCCGCGCTCGACCATGCCGGGGAGCACCAGCTGGGTGAGCCAGATGGGGGCGAGCAGGTCGGTCTCGATCAGCGACTTGTACACCTCAGGCTTCGTATCGACGGCGAGGCTCCGCTGGCTGATGCCCGCATTGTTGACGAGCATGTCGACGGGCCCCGCCTCCTGGACGACCTGCGTCAGTGCCGACCAGTCCGTCGCTTCAAAGGGAAGCAGCTGCGCGCCCGGCTGTACCCGCTCGGCGACGGCCGCCAGCGCATCCCGGCGGCGACCCGACAGGATCAGCTGCGCGCCTTCGGCCGCAAATGCCTCCGCCAGGGCCGCGCCGATGCCCGACGACGCGCCCGTAATCCACACCCGCTTGCCCGTGTAGCTGCTCATCGCTCTCTCCAATAATCGAATGTGCGGCCCTGCAGCTCGCGCACCAGGGCGCGCGCTTCGGGTCCGGTCCATTCTCCGTCATGCCCGTATCGGACGGAACTCCCGACCCACCAGCCCTGGCCCGGCAGCCCGTCCGACTCGCGAACCACCAGCACGGCCAGCTCCGGCTCGCCCGCCGCTTCGCCGACTTGGTCGACGGCGTCGAGGGCCTTGCACAGGCTGCGCATCTTGGGGCGGGTGAAGCGATGGCCGAGGCTCGCCAGCATCTCGGCATAGGACACCGCCCGGCCTTCCCGCGCTGCCGCGATCAGCAGCGCGCGCACCTCGTCTACGTCGAACATCCCGCACGGAACGTAGCCGTGCTGCGGCGGTTGAGTCACGCCAGAGGAGACATGAGACATGGCGCAGAAAGCGGAAGGCAGCCAGGCCGGTGCCAAGAAGTCCGGCGGCGACGCGAGCAAGGGCTCCAAGACCAGCGGCAAGGGCGGCGCGACCGGCAAATCCGGCAGCTCCGGCAAGGGCTCCGCAGGCGGCAAGGGAAAAGGCTGAATCATGGCGGATCGGAACGCGCAAGGCGGCGGGCTGAACGATGCCGCGCTCGCTCCCGCGACGGATGAGCGAGGCTTGAGCGGCACGGGCGGCGCCGAAGGCGGCGGCACGCGCTCCGGTGCCGGCGAGCCGACCGGCGGCGTGGCCGACCGGGTGTCGGGCGGGGAGGCAGAGGCCGATCCGCAGTCGATTGCCGCACTTGGGCAGCTTGCCGGCCGCACCGGCTCGGAGGAAGCGGCGGAGGCCGCAGCGCTTGGCTCGGCCGACGGCAGTCTGGCCGATGCCGCCGGCCAGCACCCGCCCGGCGGTACCAGCATGGGCGACGCGCTGCGTTCGCCGGGCCGGGATGTCGGCTCGGGCACGCCGGGCGACAGGGGCGAGCTGGGCGGAGGCGATCCGAAGCGCTGAGCCTGTCGCCTTGCCCCTGATGTGAGCGGGTGCTAGCCGCCCGCCCATGTCCGTCGACGTCTCCACAGTGAAGAAGGTCGCCGGCCTCGCGCGCATTGCAATAAGCGATGCGGAGGCCGATGCGCTCGTCCCCGAACTCAACAACATCCTCGGCTGGATCGAGCAGCTGCAGGAGGTCGACACCTCCGGTGTCGCGCCGATGACCGCGGTGATCCCGAACAGGCTGCGCCTGCGCGAGGACGAAGTCACCGACGGGGATATCCGCGACAAGGTTCTCGCGAACGCGCCCCAAGCCGAGCATGGCTTTTTCGCCGTTCCCAAGGTGATCGAATAATGGCGACGCTCACCGACCTGACCGTCGCCGAGCTGCGTGACGGCTTCCGCAACGGCGCCTTCTCGGCGCGCGAGGCGGCTGAGGCGTTCAACGCGGCCGTGGCAGGCGCCAAGGCGCTGAACGCGTTCCTCGTCGAGACGCCGGAACATGCGCTCGCCGCCGCCGACGCGGCCGACAGGGCGCGCGCGGCCGGGGAAAAGGCAAAGCCGCTGGCCGGCGTGCCGCTCGGCATCAAGGATTTGTTCTGCACCGAGGGCGTCCAGACGACAGCAGCGAGCCACATTCTCGGCGGGTTCACGCCGACCTATGAGTCGACCATCACGGCCAAGCTGTGGGCAGCGGGCGCGGGCATGCTCGGCAAGCTCAACATGGACCAGTTCGCGATGGGCTCGTCCAATGAGACGAGCGCGTTTGGCAACGTCATCTCGCCGTGGCGGCGGAGCGACGGGGGCAACGCGCCGCTGGCGCCGGGCGGATCGTCGGGCGGAAGCTCGGCAGCGGTGGCGGCCCGGATCGCACCGGCTGCGACCGGCACCGATACTGGTGGCTCCATCCGACAGCCGGCAGCTTTCACCGGCATCGCCGGCATCAAGCCGACCTATGGCCGTTGCTCGCGCTGGGGCGTGATCGCCTTTGCCTCGTCGCTCGACCAGGCCGGACCGATGGCACGCACCGTCCGCGATTGCGCGATCATGTTGGAGGCGATGAGCGGCTTCGACCCGAAGGACGCGACCTCGCTCGACATGTCCGTGCCTGCCTGGGAGCGGGACCTTTCGTCCGACCTCAAGGGCAAGCGCATCGGTATCCCCCGCGAATATCGCGTCGACAACATGCCCGCCGAGATCGACGCATTGTGGCAGCAGGGCATCGAGTGGGTGAAGGATGCCGGAGCCGAGGTCGTCGAAGTCTCGCTGCCGCACACCAAATATGCGCTGCCGGCTTATTACATCATCGCGCCGGCGGAGGCCTCATCTAACCTCGCCCGCTATGACGGCGTGCGCTACGGCCTGCGCGACCTGCCGGACGGCGCGGGCCTGCAGGACATGTACGCCGCGACGCGTGCGGCCGGCTTCGGGCAGGAGGTCAAGCGCCGGCTTATGATCGGCACCTATGTGCTCTCGGCCGGCTTCTACGACGCCTATTACAATCAGGCGCAGAAGGTACGCGCGCTGATCGCCCGGGACTTCGACCAGGCCTGGGAGCAATGCGACCTGCTGCTGACCCCGACCGCGCCGTCTGCCGCCTTCGCGCTGGGTGAGAAGTCTGCCGATCCGATCGCCATGTATCTGAACGACGTTTTCACGGTGCCGTCCTCGCTCGCAGGGCTGCCCGCCATGTCGGTGCCTGCCGGCCTGGATGGCCAGGGCCTGCCGCTCGGCCTGCAGGTGATCGGCAAGGCGTTCGACGAGCAGGGCGTGCTGAACGCCGGCCTGGCGCTGGAAGAGCGCGCCGGGTTCGCGGCTCGGCCGGGGGCGTGGTGGTAGCTTAATCCTCCCCTCGCTTGCGAGGGGAGGGGGACCGCACGCAGTGCGGTGGAGGGGCCCGGAGCGAAGCGGAGGGTCTGACTTCGCGCTACTCGCTCAGCCCCTCCACCATGCTGCGCATGGTCCCCCTCCCCTGCCAAGCAGGGGAGGATTAGGCGGATGGCGGTCGCTGCGCCAGATAGGCGAGGCGCTTCACTTCCCGCCGACCGCGCGTAACCGTGTCCAGGATCAGCCCGCACGAGAGGCTGAGGATCGACAGCAGCACCAGCCCCATCGACAGCACCGCCGTCGGCAGGCGCGGCACAAGGCCCGTCTGCGCATAGGTGACGAGCAGGTCGATCGACAGGCCGATCGCCATCGACAGGAAGATGACGGCGAACAGGCCGAAAAACTCGACTGGCTTCTCGGTGCGGTAGAGGTTCAGGATCATGCGCAGGATGCGCAACCCGTCGCGGTACGTGGAAAGCTTGGACGCCGATCCCTCCGGCCGCGCCGCATAGGGCGTGACCACTTCCGCCACCGGCATCTTGAGCTCGAGCGCGTGGACCGTGATCTCGGTCTCGATCTCGAAGCCCTCGGCCAGCACCGGAAAGCTCTTGACGAAACGGTTGGAGAAGACCCGATAGCCGGACAGGATGTCGCTGAAGCTGCGACCGAAGATCCAGGCCACGCAGCCGGTCAGCAGCCGGTTGCCGAGCCGGTGCCCGCGGCGATAGGCCTCCTGCACCTCGCTCTGGCGCGCGCCGACGACCATATCGAGCTGCTCGGCGAGCATCCGCTCGATCATGCGCGGTGCGGCGGACGCGTCATAGGTCGCGTCGCCATCGGCCAGCACATAGACGTCCGCCTCCACGTCCGCGAACATGCGGCGGACGACATTGCCCTTGCCCTGCGTGCGCTCGGTGCGGACGACCGCGCCAGCCTCCGCTGCGACCCGCACCGTGTCGTCCTTCGAGTTGTTGTCATAGACATAGACGGTCGCCTCGGGCAGCGCGGCCCGGAACTGCGCCACGGTCTGCGCGATCGCCGCCGCTTCGTTGTAGCAGGGCAGCAGCACCGCCACGCGGGGGGCAGTTGCGGAGGACGTCGCGGTCAGCCGTTCGACCATGTTCATGGGCGCGCCTGTAGCAGGAGAAGGCCTAATAAACACCCTCTCCCCTCAGGGGAGAGGGACGGCTGCGGAGCAGCCAGGGAGAGGGGCAGAGTTGGCGGTCCATGCCCCTCTCCCGGTCTCGCTCCGCTCGCCCACCCTCTCCCCGGAGGGGAGAGGGTTGCAAACTTCCGAGCGACTGGCGATTGAGCCCGCATGGCAACCGCAGCAAGCAGCAGCTACCGCATTCAGGGCGCGACCGGAGAGTGGGAGGTCGTGATCGGCCTCGAGGTCCACGCGCAGATCACCGCGTCCAAGGCCAAGCTCTTCTCCGGCGCCGCCACGGCCTTCGGTGCCGAGCCGAACGCGCAGGTGTCGCTGGTCGATGCCGCCATGCCCGGCATGCTCCCGGTCCCGAACCGTGAGTGCATCCGCCAGGCGGTGCGGACGGGGATGGCACTCAATGCGCAGATCAACCGCTGGTCGCGCTTCGACCGAAAGAATTACTTCTACGCCGATCTGCCGCAAGGCTATCAGATTTCGCAGCTCTACCACCCGCTGGTTGGCGAGGGCGAAATCGTGATCGAGCCGGCCGAGGGCGAAGAGAAAACGATCGGCATCGAACGCATTCATGTCGAGCAGGATGCGGGCAAGCTGATGCACGACCAGCACCCCACCCGCTCCTACGTCGACCTCAACCGCTCGGGCGTGGCCTTGATGGAGATCGTGTCGCGGCCGGACATGCGCTCGCCCGCCGAAGCCGGCGCCTATGTCCGCAAGCTACGCTCCATCCTGCGCTATGTGGGCAGCTGCGACGGCAATATGGAGGAAGGCTCCATGCGCGCCGACGTGAACGTGTCGGTCCGCAAGCCCGGCGAGCCGTTCGGCACCCGCACCGAGACCAAGAACGTCAATTCGGTGCGCTTCGTCATGCAGGCGATCGAATATGAGGCCAGCCGCCAGGTGGATGTGCTGGAGAGCGGCGGCCGGATCGTCCAGGAGACGCGGCTGTTCGATCCCGACAAGGGCGAGACCCGGTCTATGCGCTCCAAGGAGGACGCGCATGATTACCGCTATTTCCCGGACCCGGACCTGCTGCCGCTAGAGCTCGACGACGCCTTCGTCGCCGAGTGCGAGGCGAGCCTGCCCGAACTGCCCGACGCCAAGCGCCGGCGCTACGAGCAGGAACTGGGCCTCAGCGCCTACAACGCCGATGTGCTGACCGCCGAGGTCGAGACCGCGCGCTGGTTCGAGGCTCTGCTGGCGGCATGCGGGGAAAAGGTGACCGGCAAGGCCGCCTCCAACTGGGTGATTTCCGACCTGTTCGGCGCGCTGAACCGCCTTGGCCTGTCGATCGAGCAGAGCCCGGTCAGCCCCAGGCAGGGCGCCGAACTGCTCGGCCTGGTGGCGGACGGCACCCTTTCCGGCACGCTCGCCAAGCAGGTGTTCGAGATCATGCTCGAGACGCACGAGGACCCTGGCGCGATCGTCGAGGCACGCGGGCTCAAGCAGACCAGCGACACCGGCGCCATCGAGGCGGAGATCGCCAAGGTGCTCGCCGCCAATGCCGACAAGGTCGAGCAGTATAAGGGCGGCAAGCAGGCCCTGTTCGGCTTCTTCGTCGGTCAGACCATGAAGGCGATGGCAGGCAAGGCCAACCCACAGGTCGTCAACGAGCTGCTGAAAAAGGCGCTCGACTGATCGTCTTTGCGAGCGGAGCGGAGCAATTCAGTGGGGCGGATGAGCCCGGTGGATTGCTTCGTCGCTCCGCTCCTCGCAATGACGAGGGGACCTACACTCCTACTCCGTGCGCGATGAGGATCGCGTAGACGCCCAGGCCCAGCAGCACGAGCATGGTCACCAGCACGCCGATGCCCCGGGCGCGGCTGCGCGCCGGCGGCTGCACGTCCATGCCAAAGCCATGAGCCACGCGGGCGAGCAGGTAGAGCGAGCCGACCGCCCACAGCCACAGGCTGGTGCCCGCGGCGAGCTCGATCAGGCCGATCAGGATCAGCACGAAGGGCGTATATTCGACGAAATTGGCATGCGCCCGCATGCGCGCGATGACCGCCGGATTGCCGTTGTCGCCCATCGCGACCTTGTGCGCGATCCGCACCTGGCCGACGCGCCAGCCGAGCCAGATGTTGGTCAGCGCCGCGGCGCCCGCGATCGTCAGCGTAATCGGCAGGATCATGCCCCTCTCCCCGTTGGTGAGCGCACGGGTGCCACGCGCCGCCAGCGCTTGCAACGGGCGCGCAATTCGATATATGCGCCCGCTCGCTCGCGATCAGTCCGTGGTCCGCGGCTCCCTGCCGCATGATCGTCTCGACGGCCCGCACGCTCGCGTTTGTCTATTGGTTTGAAGAGATTGGAACAGGTGCCGTCATGGCAGTGCCGAAGAGAAAGACCTCGCCGTCCAAGCGCAACATGCGCCGCAGCCACGACGCGCTGAAGGTTTCGAGCTTCCAGGAATGCTCGAACTGTGGCGAGCTGAAGCAGCCGCATAACCTGTGCAATGCGTGCGGCCACTATAACGGCCGCGAGATCGTCTCGGTCGACGCCTGACCGCGCGAATCAAGCGCGAGGCATCAGCAATGAACGACACGCCGCGGATCGCCATCGACGCGATGGGCGGCGACGAAGGCGTGTCGGTGATGACGGCCGGGGCCGCGCAGGCGCTGGCGTCCGATTCACAATTGCGCTTCCTGCTCGTCGGCGACGAGGCCGCGATCAAGGCAGCGCTCGAGCGCATGCCGGCGCTCCGCGCGGCATCCGAGACGCTCCATGCGCCCGAGACCATCGCCGGTACCGACAAGCCCAGCCAGGCGATCCGCCGCGCCAAGACGACGTCGATGGGCCTCACCATTGACGCGGTAAAGCGCGGCCAGGCCGACGCGGCGCTGTCCGCCGGAAACACGGGCGCGCTGATGGCCCTGTCCAAGCTCGCGCTGCGCACTTTGTCCGGCATCGACCGGCCGGCGCTCGCGGCGCTGCTGCCGACGCTCGGCGACAATGACGTGGTCATGCTCGACCTCGGCGCCAACACCGAGTGCGACGCCAACAATCTGGTCGAGTTTGCGGTGATGGGCGCTGCCTATGCGCGCGCCGCCATGGGTCTCGCGCGCCCCCGCGTGCGCCTGCTCAACATCGGCGAGGAGGAGCTGAAGGGCACGGACGAAGTCCGCGAAGCCTCGGCGCTGCTGCGCGAGGCGGACGATCTGCCGCTCTCCTTCGAAGGCAATATCGAGGCGGACCGGATCGGCCGCGGCGAGGCCGACGTAATCGTCTCGGATGGCTTCACCGGCAACATCGCCTTGAAGTCGGTCGAGGGCACAGCCCGCTTCATCACCGACCTGCTGCGCCGCGCCTTCACCAGCTCGCTTCGCTCCAAGGCCGGGTTCGTGCTGTCGCGCCCGGCCTTTCACATGCTGAAGACCCACCTCGACCCGAACAATCACAATGGCGCGGTCTTCCTGGGCCTCAACGGTATCGTCGTGAAGAGTCATGGCAGCGCCGATGTGGGCGGAGTCGCCAATGCGATCGGCGTTGCGGCCAAGCTGGCCCGCGCGTCGATCCTCACCCGCATCGCCGAAGATCTCAACCGCGTGCACGCCCACGCTCCGGTCCCGGCTGCCGCGAAGTGACCCGTCGCGCCGCAATCCTGGGCACCGGCTCGGCGCTCCCCAAGCGCGAAGTCAAGAACGCGGAGCTCGCCGCGCAGGTCGACACCTCCGACGAATGGATCGTCGAGCGCACCGGCATCCGCACCCGCTTCATCGCCGGGCCGGACGAGACCACGGCCTCGCTCGCGACCGACGCGGCACGCAAGGCGCTGGACGCCGCCGGGCTGCAGCCGCGCGACATCGACCTCATCGTGCTCGCGACCGCCACGCCTGACCAGACCTTCCCGTCCTCGGCGACCAAGGTGCAGGCCGCGCTCGACATCCCCGATTGCGTCGCCTTTGACGTGGCGGCGGTCTGCTCCGGCTTTCTCTATGCGCTCTCGGTCGCCGAAAGCATGATCCGCGCAGGGTCGGCGGAACGCGCGCTGGTGATCGGCGCCGAGACCTTCAGCCGCATTCTCGACTGGGAGGACCGTGCGACCTGCGTGCTGTTCGGCGACGGGGCCGGCGCGATCGTGCTGGGCGCGGAAGACGGGGAGCGCGGCGTGCTCGCCACCCGGCTCCACGCCGATGGACGGCATAATGACCTACTCTATGTCGATGGCGGCCCTTCAACGACCGGAACTGTCGGCAAGCTACGGATGAAGGGCCGTGAAGTGTTCCGCCACGCCGTGGTCAACCTCGCCGCGGTGATGAACGAGGCGCTCGACGTCGCCGGCCTCACGCCCGCCGACGTGGACTGGGTCGTGCCGCACCAGGCCAATGCGCGCATCCTGGATGCGACTGCGAAGAAGCTCGGCCTGTCCCCCGACAAGGTGGTGGTCACCGTCGACCGCCACGCCAACACATCGGCGGCGTCGGTGCCGCTGGCGCTCGACACCGCGGTCAAGGACGGCCGGATCAAGCGAGGCGACCTGCTGGTGCTCGAAGCGATGGGCGGTGGTTTCACTTGGGGCGCATCGGTGGTTCGCTTCTGATCACCGCATCGGCGTTGATTTCGAGCGGAAATTAGGGTCTGATACCTGATGGGCCGAGCGAGGGGGAACTCAAATGGCTGATGCCGATCCGGGAATCCGCATGGCGGCCGGAACATTGACGCGGGCCGACCTGGCCGAATCACTGCACCGGCAGGTGGGGCTGTCGCGTGCCGAATCGGCGAGCATCGTCGAGCGCATCCTCGCGCACATGTGCGAAGCGCTGGCCAATGGCGAGAACGTGAAGATTTCAGGCTTTGGCAGCTTCGTGCTGCGCGACAAGGGCGAACGAATCGGCCGCAACCCGAAGACGGGCGTCGAAGTGCCGATCGCGCCGCGCCGCGTGCTGACCTTCCGCGCCAGCCAGATGCTCCGCGACAAGATCGTCCGCGCCGGCTGAGCCGGCCTGCCGCGTGACCAAATCCGAGGCCGCCTTCCGCACCATCGGCGAATTGGCCGAGGATCTCGGCCTGCCGCAACACATCCTCCGCTATTGGGAGACGCGCTTCCCGCAGCTGCGCCCGCTGCAGCGCGCGGGCAATCGCCGCTATTACCGGCCCGACGATGTGGCCCTGGTCAAGCGCATCGACCGCTGGCTCAACCACGAAGGCTATACGATCAAGGGCGTGCAGAAGCTGCTGGCCGACAAGGCGCCAGCTGCCGCGCCAGCGCCGCCTGCCGAATCTACCGTCCTGCCCGTTGCCGAGCTGAAGCGCATTCGCTCGCTCCTCGCCCAAGCGCTCGAAGACGACGCCGCCTGACCCGGCATTCGGGGGCTCCCAGGCGCTTGCCACGACCCCAACCCCCCGCTATGGGCCCACGTCTTGCCTCCGCAGGCGCTTCGGCGCCCGGTCCGGTCGGGGAGTAGCTCAGCCTGGTAGAGCACTGTCTTCGGGAGGCAGGGGCCGGAGGTTCGAATCCTCTCTCCCCGACCATTTTACGCCTAAGCATCTGAAATCCGCCTAGAAAAAGCGGCGATATTTCCGTCGGCGCACACAGTTGTAGCACACGACTGTAGCACACGGAGGTCCCGTCGCCGGAGGCGATTTCCGGATGGGATGCATCCCTCACGTCATCAGGCGCGGCGCGCGCTACCATTTCCGCCGCCGCGTCCATCTACGAAATGTTATCTCCCGGCCGATAACGCTTGCCCTCCAGACTGCCGATCCGGCGGAGGCGCGCCAGCGCGCCGCCGCGCTGTCGGCCCGGTTCGAGCTGGTGAGGGCGAGACTGTTGGGACTGCACACGGGCGAGTGGCTGACAGCCGGACAGATCGCCGAACTCTTCAGGGCCGAGCTGGAGAGCGAACTCGGACTTGCGCTCCGCACCTACTACGTCGCACCCGACCCCGCGCAGGCTGTCCACGACAATCGGCTCTGGGCGGAGGCATACGACATCGCGCGGCGGCTGGACCGGCCCAACGAGATGACGGCCGACGACGAGTTCGCGCTGCTGCACCTGGGCTTCTCCGAGCTGGACATCGAGTTCATCAAGGCGATGCTCGACCAGGTCTGCGCCGACGACGTCGTTCACCCGGAGCAGGTCGTCGCGAGGCTAAAGGCGCAGGGGATCACGCCGACGCCGACGCTCATCCAGACCGCGAGAGCCCACATCCTGCGCGCGAGGTCGGCCGCATACCGCCGGGCGTGCGAGTTCCTGAGCCCGGCGGTGCAGCAGGCGGAGAACCCGGTGGAGGCGCTGCTTGCGATCAAGATGGACGCGCATGGTCCCGCCTACACGCCCAGACCGCGCCAGCCGGTGACGACCGAAGCGGAGCGCCGTCACTCGGAAGGTCGGTCGCACGGGCACGGTCCCTTCGAGATCAGGGACCAGCGGCGGTTCTCTGAGGCTATTGACGGCATTGTCGCCGATCTCCGCAAGGACAAGCGCTGGAAGGGCGCCTGCACGCAGCAGATCCGCATCGCGCGAACCTTCGCCTGGATCACGGGCGACAAGCGGCTGTGCGACTACAACCACCTCGACGTCGACATCTACAAGCGTGCGCTGCGGCGCATCCCGGGCAACGTCCGATTCGGGTCCAAGGAAAAGGGCCCCATGAGCATACCCCTGGCCGAGTTCCTCGCGTCCCTTCCGGAGGAGCCCGACCCCGCGACAGAGCGCTCAGAGTTCACCATCAACCGCGACCTGTCGACTATGTCGACGATCCACGACGAGCTCGCCAAGACCGCCTGGCGTCCGCGCATTCCGAACACCAAGGTGCTCGACTTCAAGGGCGCGCTGATCGGCACCACCCGTTCAAACGAGGATGAGGACCGACGGCCGCCGTGGAAGCTCGACCACATGATCGAGATGTTCGGCAGCCGCCTCTACACCGGAGGGGGCGGATCGAAGCGTCGGCTCAAGCAGGACCGCATGCCGGGCGTCTTCCACGACGCTGCCTACTGGTGCCCCCTCCTCTGGTATTACCACCACACCTGCCGGGAGGAGATGTGCGGCCTGGAGATCGCCGACGTGTTCCTCGATGAGCCGATCCCGAACTTCGTGGTCCAGGACAACATCACTCGCGGGACGGAGGAGGAGAAGAAGGGAGCTAAGCGGATCGCCAGGGTGCGCGCGCTTCCCATCCACCCCGAGCTGCTCCGGCTCGGGTTCGGCGACTACGTAAGGGCGGTGGCCGCGGAGGGGCATGTCGCTCTCTTCCCGGAGCTCTACATCAATCAGGCGAAACGCGGCGGCGACCAGTTCTACGGCATCGCCTGGGTCCACATCGTCAACTTCATTGCTGAGACGCACGACATCCCTGTCGCCGAGGACAACGGGAAGGAGGCCGACATTCACTCGATCCGGACGCTCGGTTCGAGCTTCTACGAGAAGCGATACGTCAACAAGGACCTCAAGGCCGACGTGTTCGGTCATGCGCGGGAGGGCACCGACGGCAAGCACTATTCGAAGAGGATCAAGTCCGAGGGTAAGCTCCCCGTGCTGGAGGAGCGGCTTGCACTCATGACGGAGCACATCCCCGTGATCACGGGCGACCTCAAGCCGAGTCCGATCAGGCTGCTTCCACTGGATCAGCGCTCCCGCGTAGGCTCAGGCAGGCCGAGGAAGGTCCGCTCCGACCTCAAGGCTGCATGCCCCTCACCGGAGGACTGAGCAGCCGACTGAGAATCCCTAAGCGGCAGCCATCTCCCTCAGCCTGGCCGGCCCTCTGGTGCTGGCCGCGGCTTGCTGGAGTGCACTGGCGAACAGCCTTTGATGGTCCGGCCGGCGCAACATGACGGCCATCTCAGCGCCGCCGGCCGACAGGAGCTCGCGTGCGATCTCCCGTGCCAGGTCGGTGCGGCCGGAGAGCTGTGCCGCGACGGCGAGCCCCAGGCGAGCTGGCGGAAATCCCGGCGCATGCTTCTCCGCCTGCTCCAGCATTTCGAACGCCTCACCGGGCCTGCCCTGGAGCAGGCGGGCCAACCCGATACCGGCGAGCGTCTGACCCATGGCCCCGGTAACCGGATTGACGCGGAGCGCGAGCTCGAATCGTCCCACTGCGCGGTCGGCGTCACCCCGGAGGACGTCAACCCATCCGCCCCAGAACAGCGCGGGCTGGTGGGCCGGCAGCAGGCTCAGCGCCGTCGCGATGAGCCGGTCCGCCAGGTCTATGTCTCCTCCGATGTTGAGGAGCGTGCCGGCGCAGTAGCCGAGCGCCTCGACGTTATCCCCGCCGTAGCGGAGGGCCGCCTGGAGATGGGTTATCGCTCGGCGACGGACGGCCTCGCGATCAGGGCTGAGCTGCAGCAGCCAAGCCACGCTCTGGCAGTAGGCGGCAAGAGAGGTGGCCCAGGGACAGGTTGGATCGCGCCCCACCAGCTCGAGGGACAATGTGATTGCTTCCGAAATCGAGTCGCGGTCCCAGCTTCGCGAAAGGGCATTCGCACGCCAGTAGCGCTCGTAGTCGCTCACTAGCGGCCCTGTGGAGCGCAATCCGCGCTGGCGTTCGGCGACATCCACCTTCGTCCAGATCTGCGGAGCAATGCGGCCGGCAACCTGCTGCTGAAGCTCGAATGCGTTGTCTGCCTCGCCCAGGAAGGTGTCCGCCCAGAACTGCTCGCCCGAACCCACGTCCAGAAGCGCGGCGGACACGCGAAGCCGGCTCCCATCCTGGGCGACCGTGCCCTCGAGCACATAGCGCACACCGAGGCGGCGAGCGATCTCCTGCCAGCCGAGGCCTGCATCGGCCAGCGCACGGGCGCCGTTGCTCGAAACGATGAAGAGCTGCGGAAAGGCGCTGAGGCATACGCTAATCTCATCGGCCATCCCGACGCCGAGCCAGCTCTGGGGCGGAGCCCCGAAGGGCAGGACCGCTATCGATGGTTTCGGGGCTAGTCGCGGAGCGTGCCCCAGGGTCTCGACCGCGGGCGGAATTCGGTCCCCATACGCCTCAGCTGGCGTCGAATGGGAGACGGCCGGCTGCGGTGTCGCTACCTCGATCATGTGGCGAACCCGCTCGCGCTCGTCCCTCAGCCACTCCTCGAACTCGTCGCAGTCCGAAAGGTCAATGCCCTCCAGGAAGTCACCGGCGAGCCTGACGCGGGAATCCGGTGGCGTGACGCCTAGGGAGAACACGTCCACTTCGATCCGTTCCACGGCCGCACCGACGCGCTTTGTCTCGGAGATCAGCAGGTCGCCTGCACCGTGTGCCGAAAGCCGCTTGCGAAGGTTGGAAAGTTCCCGACGCAGACTGTCCTGAGCCTGTTTCGCGGGGCGACCGCCCCACAGGAGGGCCTCGAGCTTGCGTCGGGAACGCACTCCCCCTGGGGCGACCACGATCAGCGCAAGCAGCGCCACGCCTTTCTGGCTACTGATGTCGATCCGGTGGCCGTCAGGTGCGAACAGGCCGAACGGACCGATGAGGTTGAGGCGATAACGATTCATGTCCTTCCCCGACGGCCCGTCGGCGAAAGAGTAATCTGAACAGGTGGCTCAGGACGAGTCGTTTTGATCCCTTAATTTTTTGGATGTGGCAGCCCGGGCGCGACGGCCGTCGCGACCTACACAACTTTCTCCCATGAGCCTGAGTCGCCGTAGGGGCTGCCAAGGCTTTCACGCTTTTCGGACGGCGAGTTCCTTACTCGAGGATCGTGATTCGAGAAGGAGGCAATTACATGCGCGCTTTGCTGGTCCTTCCCGCCGCCATTCTCGCGGGAGGCTGCGTGCATCTGGGCGCCAAGCCGATGACCTTCGGTTGCGGGCCTCTTCTGGCAGACAACGTGGAGACGTATAAGGGTAACCCGCTGATCGCGCAGCTTCAGCGCGATGCCGGTGGCGACGATCCCGCCACCTCAGCGGCATCAACGAGTGCATCGGCCGTGGAGGCAGACGCCGTCGACACGGAGACGGACCAGCTCATCCGCGCATTGCGTGAACCGAAGCAGGGCCAGGAGGAGGCTGCGGCCCGCGTGGCGCCTTCGACACTGATGCTTTCCGGCGGGGGGAGTTGGGGAGCCTTCGGCGCCGGCTTTCTCAAGCAACTTGGAAAAACGGACTGGAGGGTGGTCACCGGCGTGAGCACGGGTTCCCTGCAGGGCCTGTTCGTGGCCGCCGGCGACTATGATCGGATGGTCACGGAATACAGGATTGGTGCGCAGGAGGATCTAGCTCTCACCAATGGCCTGTTATCCATGCTGGCCAAGGGCTCAGAATATGATCTCGCACCGCTACGTGCGAAGCTGTTCGGCTACCTCCTAGACGGCGGAGGGGCGGAAGTGCCGTTCGTGAGAATGGCCCGGCCATCGGCGCCGCACCTTTTCATCGGCATGGTGGAGGCCGGCACGGGCGACCTCAAGGTGGTGTCGATCACCGACATGGTCCGATCCGTATACGTCGAAGGGGTCACGCCAGATCCCGGCAAGGTGAAGGACCTGGCGGACTGCGTGGCGGGGGTCGCGCTCGCCTCCAGCTCCATCCCAGTCAGGCTAACGCCGGTGCAGATCGATGGCAGGACGTACATGGACGGCGGCGTGCGTAGTTCCATCTTCCATGCCGGTGTGGCGAGGCGGCATGCCCTGCTGTCGCAGACCGGCCCCGCGCCTGACATCTACGTGATCCGCAACGGACCAACCGTGGTTTTTGATGACAAGAAGGAAGAGGGCGTTCGGAAGGTCGATGTTCGACCGGACCTGCTCCGGGTCGGACTTCGGGGTTACTCGACCATCGTGAATCAGAGCGAGCTGATGTCGATTGCCGCTCTCAGGCTCATCTATCCCCGAGGAACGATACGGGTGATGACCGCGGATGGGTTCAACACGGGGCCGGACAATCCGGCGCCATGTGGAGAGCGTCCTGAGTCTGTCTTCGAGCCCGCCTTCATGAGCTGTCTCATACGATGGGGATCTTACAAGGCCGCGCCAACGCCGAAGTGGATCGAGCTCGGTCAGGTTCAGGGGCGGCGCTAGTCGCTCCACTTTTCACCAAAGCACTGGAGCATTCGATGCCCGCCCTGAGCTACGACAGCATGGCCGCTTGGTCCAACTACCACCTGACCTTGGGGGAGGCCGCGCCTCCTCAGCAAGTCCCGTCGGTCACCATCGAAAGCCTGGGCCGCTTCCATGCCGCCGACGCGTCCGAACTCGACGGATTGGAGCGCTTCTCCGCGACTGGATCAGCCTTGCTGAAGCACCTGAAGAAGTTGGCTGGGATGCTCAACCCGGCTCCAGCGCAGCCGCGCTCGTTTGCGGCAGGTTTGGTGGGGCGTGGCTGGAGCTTCAGTCCGCTCATCGGTTCGCCGGTCTCTACACTCCTGTGCGATGGCCTCGCGGGAACTTCGACCCTCAATCACACGGACTGGAACAGTGGCTGTTCCGTGCCTGACGACCGGATTGCGCTGACGAGCGGGGGGACCAGGCTGCGGGAGCTGGTGAACTGGGCCGAGCGGCGCAACCTCACTGTTCCAACCAGCGGCACCCACTTGGGACCAACCATTGCAGGGGGCGCGTGCACGGCGAGTCACGGCTCTCGACTGGGCTATGGCGGACTTCAGAACATGGTCCTCGGTATGCACCTGATCGTTGGAGACCGGGAGCACGTCTGGATCGAGCGGAAATCGAGCCCAGTCCTCAGCGAAGCGGGTCGGCGACGGCTGGAAATCCCAGGAGCGGTCCTGCGGCATGTCTGCGATGACGACGTCTTCGAGGACGCGCTCATCCATCTCGGATGCATGGGCATCGTGAACGGCGTGGCAGTCGAACTGGTGCCAAATGATGTCTTCGCCCTCATGCGGCGTCGGGCCTCTCTGGATGCCACTTGGCTGGAGGAGATCGGCCGCGGTGACCACGGCCGGACAGCGGCACGCCTTCAGTGCTCAGTTCCACCGATCTTCCACGAGGTGACGATCAGCCCCACCGACCCCTTCGCGGAGGACGCGGCTCACATCATGTACTTCCCACGCACGACCGTTCCCCTGCTTCCTCCGGGCACTGCCAAGAATATCCGGCCTGCCGACGCGATCGGCAGGCTGGGATCACTCCTCCTGGGCGGCGGCGAAGTTTCTCCGGTTCCGGGGGAAGAGTTGAGCGGTTCGCGCTTCGGCGAAAGCGACGACGAAAAGGTCGCCAAGACGCTCAGGCTGCTGCTCGGGCACGACTCCGTCTTCGCTTACTACAGGGCGACCGGCGGGTTTGAACCGAACGCGGGCAAGTTCGACCCCGATGATTCCGCGAGACCCGGCTTCTATTGGAGTGGGCTGCACGATGACGAGATCACCGGCAACACGCCCGGAGCCCTCTATAACGCCTCCTTCGCGATCCCTCTCGAAAGAGTCGCGGTGGCGGTGCCCGCGATCTGTGAAGCGGTGTCGGCACTTGCGCCTTCATTCGTATTCACGCTGAGGTTCGTGAGTAGAGCCGCGGGCACTCTCGCGTTCACCAGGTTCACCGATTGCGCGGTGATCGAAATCGACGGCCTATCCCCGCTGATCTGCCGGCTTGCTGCTGCAGGGCTCGACCCCGGTCACCCCGATATCGAGGATCTCCGCGCGGGCCTGGCAATCATGGAGGGAACTCTGCCGAAGGGGGCAGCGGCGGTTCGCAGGGCTCTCGACGATGCAGGAATCCCCTACTCCCTGCACTGGGCGAAGCTGGGAGACTTGGACCGGGCGAAGGTCTACGCGGACTATGGGCATCCGGCGGAGCTGGAGAGCTCGCTCGTGCGCCGCTGGCGCGAGACTAGGAGCGCACTGCTCACGGATCTGGGACGGCAGCTCTTCTGGAACGAGGCTGCGGTCCGCTATGGGCTGGTGGAGCCGAACCCGCCCGGAAACCTCGGCGACCCGCCCGCTTCAGCGACGATGGCGAGGAACGATCTCGAAGTCTGCCTGCTCGATCGCGACCAGCGCCATGTCGGCCAGGGTTGAACCGATCCCTAGCGTGGTGAGGCCTTCGTCCGGGTCCGCCTCTAGCGCGTGGATGGTCGCGGTCAGGACCTCCGTCAGTATTGTCCTGATCCTTTGTCGATCACGTCCTTCCATTGGCGCAACTGGCGGAAATCGAGCGTCAAACGGAAGATCAGAAGTTGGTAACCGGGCGGTTAGCCGGCTGTCATCCGCTTGTGAGGCACTGCGGCGGATCACTGGACGCGGGGTGCCGCCGCTGTGGTGAACTCTCCGCATCGGGGCACCTGTCATTCTGAGCGCCACAGCCGGTTGGTAGGGGCGCAAACAGCAAAGGGAAGCATGATGAAGCACCTACTCGCGCGGAACATCCCACTCGTTCTGGCTTCCATCGCAAGCAGCGCTTGCACGACCATCAGGACGGAGCCGGTCTCTCCGGTCAGTAAAGAAGCCGCGCCGGGCTTCGTGTATTACCTTCCTCTGCGCACCCTTCATGTCGAGGCCAAGTATGTCATCGCGGACTGCGGCTATAAGACTGATACGCAGACGGCGGTGCTCCTCTATGAAGTGCTGCCAACCGTCACCAGTAGCCTGATTGCCGATCGGCGACGCCCGTTGGTGATCCGGGAGGGTCTCAGTGGCAAGGCGCTGAAGGCCCTCAACTACGAGATCGCCCTCTACGAGAACGGCACGCTCAAGAGCTTCAACGCGACCGCCGACGACAGGACCGCCGAGACCGCCACCAATGTAATCTCGGGCGCGCTGAAGTTCGGCTTGGGCTTCACCGGTCTGGGACTCTTCAGTGCCGAGGACGCTCCCAAGATCGTATGGCTGCGTGACCTGCAGCAGGCCAAACTGGAGGCGGAGGCCGCGGCTGCCGCCGCCAAGCAGCCGAAACGCAAGACCGGCAGCAGGACCAAACAGGCGGCCGCGCCCGCCGTCTCCATGGCAGATGTGCAGCAGGTCTGCGGGCCACGGCTCTCCAGCGCGCTGATCCGATACCATACCCTGAGCGCGAAGCTCGACGGCGCTCACGAGGCTACTGAAGCAAAGTCGAAGCTAACGGCTGCAGTCGCGAATGCGGAGAAGGCAGTCACTGACGCCCGGGCCTCTCTCAAGGCAGCTAAGGAAGTCGGCGGTGCTGAAGACGTGGCGCTCGCTCAGACGACCTTGGCCACAGCCGTCAGCAAGTTGGCCGAAGCTCGCAAGAAGGCGGAGGCGGGCGGCTCGCCAGCCGCACCGACCACGCTGACGCAGCAGATTGCCCTCATAGTCCAGAGAGACCTCACGTTCGGGGCGGCCATGGACATCGTTCCCACCGAAACTCCGGAAGATGCCGACAAGACTCTCTCCTACCCGGCCGCCAGCCTGCAGGCCCAGGGCATCAAGGTGCCGAATAATGAAGATCTGCAGGCAAACGTGCAGCTGGCGCTTCTGTTCGCGCCCGTCGATGGATCGACAGCCGGAGAGAAACCAGCCCACCAGCTTCCAAACGGTCTGCAGAACGGCATCTTCGTCAGAACGCCGGCGTCCGCGTTGCTGAAGGTCTGCGTCAAGACCTGTAGCGACGACACGACGCGACTCTCGCAGATGATCACGGTTCCACAGTGGGGCCAGCTGTCCGTCTTTCCGCTCAAGAACCTCATGTTCTCGAAGTCGAGCACAAAGCTTGCCTTTGCTCCCGATGGAACGATCACGAACCTGAACTTCGAATCCACGGCGGCCGCCGAGCGGGCGAGCGGCGCATTTGCCCAGTCAGGCGACCTGTTCCTCGATTTCGTGACGAAACGTCGTGAACTGGTCAGCCAGCTGGCAGATGCAGAGACGGCCCGGGAGAAGGCTGGCATCCAGAAACAGATCGATCTGCTTGACCTTCAGCGCGACCTTGCGGACGCGCAGTCGGGCACAGCGCCCGATCGACAGAAGCAACTGGCTCAGATCCAGTTCGAGATCGATCGAGCCAAGAAGGAGGCGGAACTGCTCGAGGCCAGGCAGACGCTTGAGCAGCTCCGGTCGGGCGGCTCGAAGTGAGCCGGCTTCCGATCAAGCTGACCGCCGCCCTGCTGCTGGCTTCGATCCCGCCATCGCTTGGACCAGCATCAGCTCAGGATGTTTCGGCAGTAGCCAACGGAGGCCTGACTTCGAGGACCGACATGGAAAGGCTCGTAGAGCAGCTTCCATCTGGATCGGTGAGAAGCGTGCTCCTCCGACTGCCCGACGATCAGCTGCGGACTGTCATCACGGCCGCTCGCTCTGAGATCGATCTGCTGGGCGAGCGGAGGTCGGCAGGTGCCCTCTCTTCTGATGCATACGCGGCGCAGCTGGAGGAGGCGATCGGCATCCGGGCGGCGCTGATCATCGCCGCATCTCGCCCTAAGGCTGCCGCCCTTACGAACCCGCGCCTGGGATCCTTCCTTCCGTCGGAGTTCCTGACGGCCGCCTATTCGCAAGTGATAGGCAAGAGTCTGATCGGCTCGTCGCTCGTCGGCGAGTTGAACCTCGAGACAGTGGAGAGGATGCTCGCCCTCACCCCCTACGTCTACAAGCCTGCGAGACCCTGCAACGAGATGGCGGCGAGCGATCCTCGGCGACTGAGCATCTGTGTCGACCGTGACAAGTACAGTTCGGTCGCCGGACTTGCGTGGACCGACAACGGCACCCTTGTGATTGAATGTTCGGGTCAGTTCCTGAGCGCCACCTTGATAGTCACAGCCGATCACTGCTTCCTGAACCATGGCGCGACCAAACCGACGGTTCTGACGCATTTCACAGGTGGCACGACGACTGCGATCCGCAGGCTCGACGGTCAGCAAGTGCTCGCGCTGTCCGCATACGCGGTGAAGGAAGTCTACCGCGCCACGAGCTCGCCGAATCAGAATACTCCGGAGTTGCGCGACAACGACATTGCGGTGGTGGAGCTGGCCAGCCCGGCTCCCGTTCAGAACTTTCCTGCTCGGGCACAGGCGTATCCGTCGCCGCCGCGCATGACGATGGCTGGGTGGGGCTTGAGCGACGCGAAGGCTGTGAAGAACGTCGCCCTTGAGGTCACCGTCGTGGAGCCGAACGCATCGAGCCTCCTAGTAGCTGAGCCGCCGACGCTTCGGACGTGGCCGGCGACCTTGGTCTCCGGGGGTGGCATATGCCGTGGGGATTCAGGCGGGCCGGTGTTCGCCGGAGATCCTGTCGGTAAGAACCCTTCCTCTCTCCCGCTGCTCGGGCTGGTCGCAGGCGGAAATTTGAACTGCAAGGGCGGCAAGCAGGCGCTTACCGACCTGACTCAGCCCCAGGCGCGCCAGTTCGTCTGCACCCATGCCGCAGGAACGAGGTTCTGCTCGTGAGTTGACGCCTTGCGGGCCTCGGGCGGCGAGGCGTTCTCCTGCCGCGGCTTCTATCGGCAGGCCGGCGCCAGCCGCGCGAGAGAGGTGCCACCGCAATGGCTGTTCCACGTCAGGTAATTGACCATGCCTCGCCGGCAGCGCTTCCGCGCGCGGAAGACGGGGGAAGATGCAACCGATGCGGTCCTTTTAGCCATACTGGCTTCTTCCATTTGCACTAGTCTGCCGATTCAGAACGGCTGCGCCTCCGGCGCGTGTTTCCACTCCCAAGCGGAAGGATGAACGTTGGCGATTTGGCACGACCGGAAGTCGCAGACTCTGAACCACCACGAGCCAATGAGTCGGCCGCGGTTTCGCACCCAGCCATTCAGTCCCCCCGCGCCGACGAAGACCATCGCGTTCAATGCGCTCTCACTGTCCGCCGCATTCGGCAGGGTCTCAGCGCTCGCGGGAGCACCACGGGTGCTTCTGCTCGCCGAAAGGCTCAGCATGCACTTCCAGGCTCTCGTCCTGATCAAGAACGGGTCGCCATTTCAGCTGGCGGATTCATTTGGCTATCTTCGGGATGACGGAAGGAGCGCGTTCGCCGCCCGGTTCGGCGCGGCGGTTACGGACATCTACATGAGCTCGATGCGCTACGCATGGCGTGACAACGCCCAGTGCATCGCGCCGGCTTCTGATCCGCATGGGGACTTCCTCTATGCAGGCGGACCGGTCGGAAGCTCCGGCGTCGTGCTCGCGGAGGCGCACGGCAGCTTTGCCAAGGATGCATCGGCCGCCCTCATAAGGCGGCGCGCGATGGAGAAGTATACCGCCCAAGTGGCGATCCATCTGGGCGTCACCAGTCCTCACGGGGACGTTATGCACGGCTACTCGGTGGCGTTTGGGTCCAGTCCCTTGCTGGCGGGAGCCTTTCTGGCCCTGGCGGAGACGGAGCATCCAAGGGTCGCGAACGGTCCGCATCCAGTGCCTCCTCGTAGAGGCGTTCGGGCGAGCCTGGCGCTGGCAACTCACAGAGCCAACTTCCAGATGATGAACGCGACGGCCGTTGTCCGCGCGACCGACGCGGTGCGCATGGGCCGGACCCCCAAAAACGCGGAGCAGGTCTTCGTCCGGGTGCAGCAGGAGGGGCGAAGCGTGCTGTTCGCGTCCGGCTGGTCGAAGGACACGCCTGTGGACATCCCCTGCTTCGGCGTTGCCGGTAACAGCTCCGTGACTGGTAGGCCGGTCAACAAGCCAATCGCATTTGGGATGCTCGAGTGCTCCGCTCGTTCATTCCTCGAGTGGCTCTCGGAGGCGGCCGTGGGGACGGGTGCGGGAGAACCGCCTTTCCTGGACCCTTCTGAGGTGTTGGAGCTTCCTGAGGTCGAGCCGATCGGCCTGAGTTCGGAGGGCGAGAGCGAACGGGGCCGCCTTGCGGTTTTTCCGGACGGCTTCGTCGCGGTGCATCCCGGCGACTATTTTCAGGGCGCGGAGATCTCCCGTTTGCGCTGGTCGCCCCGCGACGGACTCTCGGACGTTCCGTTCTCCTAAGCGCCGAGAGAAGCAGACGAAGGCACCGAAAAGGAGCAAGGGGTGGGTAAGGTGAAGGCACGCCTCAGCGAGGCCACAGTGACGAAGTGTCTGGAGGCGCTCGACTGGCCGGCGCTCCAAAAGCACCTGTCGAGCTTCGAGCTGGATGAGGAGGCCGGTGCCCGGTTGGTTGGCTTGGTTCTTCGTGCTCGCAGCTTCGTGTTCAGGTATCCAGGCAACACGAAGAAGCGACACGCGGTCCTGGAGGGTGTGGTTGCGAAGGTCCGGACCGATCTGGGGGATGACGCGGCTGAGGGCGCGGCCACCCGCCTCGCGATATTCCAGCTGATTGACGAGGGATATGCCGGCCTGCGGGAACTGATCGACGCACTCCCGCTGGCTACTTTGTCACAGGCAAAGCAGGTGTCGGCGTATCTCGGCCGGGCAGCGCGGGACTGGGCGGATGTCCGAACGCGAGTGGCTGCGGCCGGTGCAACCGGGACGGCTATAATCTCCGGCGTGATGCTCGAAACCGATGACGGCTACCGTTATGGCGCGGCCGCTGCGACATCTCTCTTCGTAAACCTGCTGGGGATGAACGTCGTCCTGGCAGCGTTCAGGGAGCGTTGGTTCGATGGCGAAGGCATCATACGCCTACCGGAGCTGCCAGTGCCTAGCGAGGAGCAGGTGTCGCTCGCGGCGAGCGGCAATCTCACAGCTGTGGCCTGGCAGCAGTGGCAGCTGATCGAGGAGCGGTGCCGCTACCTGGGAGGTGAGCTCCGCAAGCGACCCGCGATCGAGGGTGACGGCCTGCCTGTCGGCTCCCAAATCATCGAGCACGTGCCGGACGGAGTCGAGTGGGAGTTGCTCGACACCGTCGCGAACGAGCGGCTCGGGGAGCGCCTGACCCAAACCTTCCAGCAGATGTGCCTGAAGACCAACATCCTAACTGTTGGCTGCGGAGTCGAACCCGGGGCGGCGATGCCTCCCTCTGGATACGTGTCGCCGGAAGAGATGCACAGTGCAGTCATGCTCAGCGAGTTCTTGGGTCTGAACGCAGCGACACACGCGACGGATCTGGGGGGGCTTAGGCTTTCCGAGTGGCTGCGAGGCTTTGCCGTTCTGCAGCGCCTCGTGAACGACGGTATCGAAGCTGCTGATGATCCGAGGGATGCCGCGTTCCCACGTTGGGAGATACCGAGCCTCGAGGCTGTGCTCCAGCGCAACGGGCTCGAAGGCTCGAGGGCACGGGTGTTCATCGATCATGCGAGCTTCGCCCGGTCGAGCCGGGACATCTACGACGCCCCGATCCTCAGGGGCAAGGGCGACTGGTGCCTGCTCGCGGCGCCGGCGCTCTCCGAAGCCCTCCTCATCCGCCTCGTCCTCTCGACGTTGGCGAACAAGGAGCTGGACATCGCCGGGAAAGGAGAGGCGTTCGAGGCGCAGTTCCGCGCTCTGTTCAGGAGCCGCGGTCTTCCCGTTTACAGCTTCGAGGTCCGCCGGGGAGGTCAGACCTACGAGTTCGATGCGATCGTTCCGTGGGGTTCATATCTCTTCGTCTTCGAATGCAAGAACCGGTCGCTGTCGGGGACGAACCCGATCGCATCCTACAATCTGCTGAGAGCAAGTGCGGCCAACGTGGACCAGGTACGCCGCTTGGTCGATGCGCTTCACACATATCCGGATATCCTGGAGCAGCTAATCCAGGAGGACTGCGCCTCCCTCCAGATTGTGCCCGTGGTCGTGAACTCGATGCCCTTCAGCCTTCCGGGCGATCTCGGCGGTGTTCACTTCAGCGACGCTGGAGCGATCAGTCGCTTCTTCGAGGAGCGGTATGTCCATGTCAGTCGACTGCACCCGCTTGGAGAGGCAAAGATTCTCCATCGTGTCGCTATCGAGGATCTCTGGTCCGCGGACGAGCCTGACGCAGAGGCCTTCATCCGGCATCTCAAGGACCCGCTTCCAGTGCGGGTCATGCGGGCGCACATGAGGGTGGAGCCGTTTGGGATCCAGATCGGGCCTGCGCTCTATACTTCGACAGAGATTCCGCGACGGCAGGAGATGACCATGGAGTCGATCGCAGCCGCCTCCGGGTTGTCGGGGGAGAGCATCCAGGCCGAGATGGAGGCATTCGCAAGTGTGCTCGAGGCGAAGCGCGCGGAGATGGACTCCATCAAGGGCGGGAAGGAACCGTAAGCGGGATGCGCACGGCATTGGACGGGTGGGCGGCCGGTCGGCCCTCCCGCTATTCCCTTCCTCCCGAGCTGCAGAAGCTCGAACAGCGCGAGGGTCTGATTAAGCTTCGCCTGGCGCATGGGGATTTTGGAAGCGTCCTGCTTCCTGAGCTGATCTTCATCAAGCTTGGCGGCTGGCACTTCTACCAGCCCAGCTTCTTCGGTCCGCCGCTACTGTCGTTCGGAGGGACGGGTGTTCGCACTGCCCGCTTCAGCGTGGACGTGGGCGGACCGCGGCAGGCGGAGCCGACGCGGCTCTTGGTCGACATCCGATCCGACCGACTTAGCCTGGAGTACGACGACGGGGCTCGGCTCTACGGCTGCACGGTGCGGGGGCCAGCACGGCTTCTGCGCTACTCGTCTGGGCGGTCCGCCCCGCGAGCGGATGGCGACTACAACCTGGATCTGTGGCACATCACAAACCCGTCCGCCTTCGCAGCGATCAAGTCGAGTGCGGAGCTGCGCTCATCGCGGTGGAACCTGCAGGGTACAAGGGAGCTCGAGAACGTATCCTATGTGTATCTAACAAGCCTTTCCGCCGTCCGATCGGAAGGCGATCTTCGCCGTATAGCCATGTCTTCAGACGGAATAATCAGCTTTAGGACCACGGCGGCCTCGGGCAACGAAAGCGTCGTCGAGCTGAAGGTCTATCGCGAGCGCACCGCTGGGCGGACCGCGCGCCTTCCAGTGAGGGTCTCCACCCGTCTCCTGGCTCCGCCGCACCTGCTGATCCACCGACCGCCGGGTGACTTCACCTACTACGAGGTGGTCGCGCCGGAGATATATCGTGTGGGGGTGAAGCCGGGCGCGAACTTGACCTATTCCCGGGGGGAGGTGGCCGTCGACGCCGCTTTGCTGAAGCCCTTCGACTACATCGTAGTAGGGGATGCAGGCAGTCCGTCCGGATTGAAGGCTCCGTATGACGAGGAAGAGACCAAGCAGATCGCGCACATCGAGATTCTGAACCCGGGATCGGACCTTTTCGATTTCTGGCAGGCGCACCATGACACGGACCAGATGCGCGGCAGGAGCCCGGAATGGAGGAGGCTGGCGGGTCCCGCCTAGGCCATGCCGGTGCAAAGGCGGAAGCCAAATTTTGGAGCAGCAACCTTAGGAACACGCTCGAGCGTGGGTCGCCTCACCGACTGGGCTTTTCAACCAAATCGTGCTGCCACTAAGGGCGAGCGCCTCAAGCCCGGCGCGCAGGCTCCGCCGCTCGAGCGAGCTGAGACGGAGCTGTGACTGCCCTTCATCCGATGGCGTCGACCAGGTCCGCAGTGTCGAAGCTGAGGAGGAACTGCGCGTAGGAGGAGCTGAAGATGTCCGAGACGTACTCGGCTACCTCCACGTCCGAAGGCGCGCCTTCCCCGCCTCGGCGGAACTCGTAGTTCCTAGATTTCGACGTCGCGAACAGGAACAGGGTATGGAAGTAGACCGCGCTGACGTAGCGGCGCTCCGCCAACTCTGCCGCTTCGGTAGACCGAGCATTCGAGTTGAAGTCCTTCAGGACCTTGCTGTCCAGGTTGACATAGATCCGCGCCAGCTTGTCCTCGTCGACATAGGGGTGGACGACGACCTCGTAGCTCATCTCGATGCCGCTAGCCTGTATCGCCTCCCAGGCCACCCGGCCTTCGCCACCTGCCTGCGAACAGAGGACCAGCTCCGGGATGCCGAGTGGCGGCTCGACGTCCGGCTTCTTTTGAGGAGGAGTCTTCTCAGGGTCCGTGATCTTTACCAGGACCGTCTCGATGAGGTCTCCTTGCGGGCTGGAGAGGGTTGCCCGGATCTCCATAGTGTCCCCGACGGAAACATCTCTAGAGGCCCTGACGCCAACCCTGATGTTTCCTTCGGCTGGACTCGACCGGGTCACGTCCAGGACCTCGCCCTTCTTCGACGGCAGGGAAGGTGTCCCGCCTCCTCCGCCGCCTTCCCCGGGGCGAAGGACTGCCAGGCTCAGATCCCCGGGATCATCCGTGCGGTCGAAGTAGTCGTTCTCCACATCGGTCGCGAACGAGATCGTCCGGCTACCCCCTTTCGGGAGCTTGTAGAGCTTCAGTCCACCGTCCTGCCCGTCCCCGCCTCTGGCACTGAAGGAGGATGGGTAGCGCTGCGGGTTGAATGGAGGCGCGTCCCGCTGCTCTCGGGTTGGCCTTTCGCGCTCCGGACGCTTCTTGTCGGGGGCACCGGGCGACGAGCGGCCTGGCAGGTTGAAGGTCTGGCGGAGGATCTTCGTCAGCGCGTCGTTCATCGGCATGTTGCGGGTCAGGTCCCGCAACATCTTGGATGTATCCTGATCGTCGATGTTGAGGTTCGCCTTCCGGCGCTTGGCAATCTCCCTCAGCTCGCTCGCCTGCAGGAGCTCGCGCAGGTGCTTTCTCAGCGCATCTGCCTTGTCGCCTGACTTCAGTCGGTCGCGAGACGCCATGAACAGTTCGTTCCGAACGCCCAGGTGCAGGTTGGAGCAGTCAACGTGGACCAGCACGTAATCCTTCAGCAGCGGCATCTTGAGAGCGCGGGTGATGAACTCCGAGGTGTAGGATCCGTGCACCTGCCCGTTGAGCGAGAACAGGACCGCCATGTCGTTCTTGAAGTATTCGCGCTGGATGTACTGCTTCGTCTCCCTGACCGGCTGCCCGCGCGAGCGCGCCTTGAATACGTAGACAGTCACGCCCAGCTCGCCGAACTCGGCGGTGTTGGATACGAGCGAGAACCTCGTCTCGACGGTCTCGGCGTCTCCCTCGAGTCGCCGCTTGAGACCGATGACGGGCGTCACCGGCGCACGGTTGTCGGGGTAGCGTTGGTTGTTGTCGACTGTGAGGAAGGGAAGAGCGGGCTCGAACAGGAACTCGTTCAGGCTGAGGTTCAGATCCCGCGAGATGATCGACCGCGCACCTTCAGGCAGGCGGTAGGAATAGAGCTTTAGCAGCGATCCGGTTGTGAACCTCCGCCCCTCTAGGCCGACGTCCAGCTCGCCAATGTCCACTGAAGCGACCTGTCCGTCGAATACCAGGTATTCGTACCAGGTGTTCTTCCTGTTGGCGGCTGCGGCGAGCTCGGGAGGATGACGGCGGAGCAGCGTGAAGCCGAGTGGGCTTTTTCCGTCGAAGCGCTTGCTGGCGACCAGCTGGAACCTGCGGTCTCCGCAGAAGGCGATCGCGCCGGCACCGCCCATGTTGTACTTGCCCTGGACGAAGTGGACGTCGTTCTTGTTTCCACGGAGCAGTGACAGGAAGGTCCTGGAGAAGTCCGCCGGTGTCTGGCCGACCCCGTTGTCATACACCATGAGGGACGTGTCGCGGCGGGGGCCGCTGGCGACGATCTGAAGCTCGCGCGCCTGGCGCCGCCTGGCGTCTCCTACGTCCCAGTTCCGGTGGTCAGGGAAATAGCGGTCGAGTGCCTCACGGACACTTCTCGGAGCCTCGGCGGATCGGATGTCGAGTCCATCCTCGATCACCTTCTTCTCGAGGATCGCGTCGATGCCGTTCGTGATCTTCTCGACCAGTGCGGGGATCGGATGGGCCTGCTGGTTCTCCACGACCGCGTAGAAGGATTCGTTGTCACCGTAGGGCGTCCACTTCGTGGGATCCGAGCCGAGCCCTTCTGCCTCAAGGATGGCCTGGACCTCGTTCTCGGTGCCGGCCTCCATCAATCGCATGAAAAGCTTGCGCATGTGCCCCCGCTGTCACCCCGGCCCGGGTCTAGCGCCTACCTCGCCGCACGTCTCCCCAAACTCTCACCGAAGCGGCTCCATTCGCAGCCTGCGGGAGAGGCTCGACGGATCCAAGAGGGCGCGACCGCACCGTCACGCCAGGTTGCGTCGACATCCCACGACGCCGGTTTGTCCTCAGGAACCCCGATGGTTCAGGCAGCGAGCCGCTGTGCGGCGTGCACCGCAGGGCTGACCCTCGTCTCGAAGAAGAGCACCTCATCCTTGGAAAGACGGACCGACTGCCTTGTGCCGAGCAGGAAGCGTTCTCCCGCCCGGACGAGCCAGAGCTGGCTATCGGCTGGCCGCGCTGCTCTCGCGAGCAGCGCAGCGGTGCCGATCACCTCCGCGTCTATTCCGAGCAGCTGTCCGTCCACGTCGACGATGTGCTGAAGTCCGATGTTCCAAGCCATTTTGATGCTCCTCATCTGGCGATGGGAGCAGAATGGCACGCCGGAGTGTCAGAAGCTGTCACCCCCGTGTTCCGCCAAGAGGCAGAGAGCATTCACGAGCGACATTTCCTCGATCGTTCGGCACGGCACTTCGAGCAGCAGCGGACTGGCGAACACCATCGCAGCCGCCTGAGCCCGCGAGACGGCGACGTTGATGCGGTTGAGCGAGAACAGAAAGGCGATGTCTCGCGGCAGCTCCTCGCCACTGGAGGTGGTCATGGACACGAGGCAGACCGGAGCCTCCTGACCTTGGAAGCGATCGACGGTGCCGACCCGGACGGGTGCCGGCAGCGCCGCCTTCAGCGCGTTCACCTGCGCGTTGTAGGGCGCGACCACAAGGATGTCGGCGTGGGATAGCTCCCGGATGCGTCCATTCCTGCAGCTGTAGGTCGAGCCTAAGAGCTCGCCGATGCGCGAGCGGATCGCCTCGACCTCCTCGGGGCTCGTCTGCGATCGGCCGAGGTGCGCCACCCGGCGCAGGCGGGCACCGGTCAGGTCGTCACCTGAGTGCGACACTAGCTTTTGGGTTCCCGCTTGACTGTCGCTGCTCAGCCGTCCCTCGTAGACGGCCGCCGATATGTAGCTGCAGACGCTTGGATGCATTCGGCGGCTTACGGGCATGAATATTCCACGATCGGCAGGCACGACGCGATGGTCGCCGATTAGGTATTCGAGGCAGGACTTGCCGCTCTCGCCGGGATGACTGCCCTGAAGCGGCTGCGGCAGCTGCATCGGGTCGCCGACCAGCACGATGTTCCTGGCGCATCGCGCCATTGCGAGGATGTTGGCGATCGACACCTGCCCAGCCTCGTCGACGATCAGGTAGTCATAGGCCGCCTCAGCGTAGCGGGCGAAGTGCCATGCCGTCGCTCCGACGACGTCGGCGCTCTCGATCTCGGGCGCTTCGTTGCCTGCAACCAGAAGAACGCCCGGGAGCGCCTCATCCCCGCCGTCATCGGAAGACTTCTGCACGATGGAACACGCCGCGCCTTCTTGCCGCGCACGCGTCGCTACGGCGCCCAGCAGGTTCCCGATCGCTTTGTGGCTGTTGGAAGAGACCGCGATGCGCTTGCCGGCCCTTACCAGCTCCACGATGGCGAGAGCGCTGACATGAGTCTTGCCAGTCCCAGGAGGCCCCTGAATCGCCAAGGTCGTCTCCGCCATGGCGGCGATCGCTCTTGCCGTTTCGATCGGCAGGTCACTATCAGCGGGTATCAGGCCCCCCGGACGCGGGCCGTCCACGAATGTGGGCGGTGAGCGGGTCAGGAAGTGCTCGACGGCAGTCAGGCGGCCGGGATCGGTGGCGAGCGCCTCGATCACTGCCGCCACCGACTCCTTCAGCACCTTGTTTCTCAGCGGCTGCGGCGGAAGCAGGTCGAGTCGATCGGGCAGTGGTCCCTTCGCTGCCGAACGGCGGAGCACCAGCGTCCGCGCGTCATGGTCGATGGTGCGAAGGTGCACCTCCTCAATGGTCGCTGCCGGCTTTACGCAGGGCGCCTTGCCAGCGCGCAGCTTCGTTTCCTGCTCAGGGAAGCTGTAGGTCCGCTCGAACGACTGGCGCGTCACCTGGACGGGCTCGCTCACGGCAACCAAGCCTTGAATGCACTCGAGGTCGTCCAGCAGATCTTCGCTCTCCTGCGCCAGCCGGTCGAAGATCGCCCACCAGGCCGGCTTGTCCTCGCGCTTGTGGAACTGGCCCATGTCGATCAGCAGGTCGGCTACCGATTCGCCGAGTCGCCTGCGGAGCGGCTCGAGCCACCCTCGAAACCGCGCGATCTCGTCCTCTTCGGCCTGGATGTTCCCGAGCGGACCGCCTTCCGGCACCTCTTCAAGGTCAGGCCAGGGCATCCCCGACGGGCGGACCTCCCGCACGAGCCAGTCCCGCAGCAGCTGCGTGGAGACGCAGTCAGTGCGGTTGTAGTCCCGGATCTCGTCCAGCAGCCGCTGATCTCCGGTGCGCCGCCATTCCTCGTAGAAGAAGACGCTAGCCCCGGCCGTCGCCACGTCGGCCGCGCGCTTCTCCATGTAGAAGGCCTCGAGGTCCTTGATCGAGTAGCCCTTCTCCGACGCGATGAGGCCGCCCGACACCACCTTGAACAGGTCGACGAAACGGCGCTCGCGCTGGAGCTGGTCCATGACGGCTTCACTCGTGCGGTGCTGCGATGTGAGCCGGCGCAGGGCGGCGATCTCGTAGTTGGCGTAATGGTAGATGCGGGCTCGCGGGTGCCGTCGCATACGATCCGTCAGGAACGCCAGCAGGTCCGCCGTGGCTTTCGCCTCCTGCTCCCGCGTGTGCGCCCAGAAGGCGCGGAAGACCCATGCGCCGTCCTCCCGAAACCAGACGCCGTGCAAATATTCGAGGCCACCCGGGAAATACGGGTCGCCTTCGATGTCGTAGAACACGTCACCCTCGTCAGGCTGGGGCAGGAGGCCGAGTCCCGCACCTGGCGCCGCGGGGCGGAGCCGGAAGCTGGGCGGCCCTCCCGCCCGCCGGTCGGACTGGAGCGCGGCCTGCGCGACGAGCCGCTCCTGCGTCTCCGGTGCCATCCGCGGCACCCGGGTCCGCAGCGCTGCCAGGTCGGTCATGGTCGACACGCCGGCCGACTCGAGCTTCTGCCTCTGCGGCCGGCTGATGTTCGCGACCAGGGCAAGGCTGTCCTCGCGATCCCAATGCTCCAGGCAGGTTTCCCGCCACCGGCAGAGCGAGCATCCGGTGACAGGTTCGGGACGCGTCGCCGGACGCTCGGCTACGAATGCCTCCAGCATGCTTCGAGCGTGCCTGGCGTAGGAGGAGACGTCCGACAGGCGCACGCTGAACCGACTTCCATCGCCGAGCTCCAGATGCGCCGCTTCTGGCTCGAAGTTCTGCATCTTCGCCAGGAGCTCGCTGTAGAGGCACAACTGGAGCACGTGCTTCGGGTCGGGTTTCCGCTTCAGCTTGGTGTCCACCACCTCGTAGGAGAATCCGCCTGCTGCGGAAGGCGTGGGGACTTTCACCAGGAAGTCGGAGTAGCCGCCCCAGCATCCGCCGAGCAGGGCCCCCTGGAATATCACGTCGGGCCCATCCGCCATCGCGGCGCCCGTGAGCCGGACGGACTCCTCGAGCGGGATGCCCTGCTTCGGGATCTCGATCACGGTACTGCCCTCCGCCTTCAGGCGTTCCAGGAACGCGAGCTCGTGATCATCCCCCTGCCGCTGGAGGAGCTCCGCCTCTGCACCGTCCGCACCAGGCGTGACGTCGCCGACCTCGATCAGGCGCAGATCAAGCGCAGTCGCGTGACGGCAGCCCTTGAAGCGCATCAGGTCCGACGCGCTGAGCCGTAGAACTCCATCGATCATCCGCATGCGCGATCCCCTCTTCTAAGCTATAGCAGATCAGGATGACAAAACCTGTCAGGGAGTGCTGATGTCGTTCGCAAAGGCTCAGGAACTACTGAAGCTTGCGATGATGGCGACCCGCCGAAGCGGGGTCACGCTTGAGGAGATCGCCGAGGAGTTCGGCTGCGTCCACCGGTCGGCGCAGCGGATGACCGTCGCGCTGGAGGCGGCGTTTCCGCAGACTCAGGCGGAGGATGGCGAGGACCGCAGGAGGCGCTGGCGTATCGCCGCTCGTGCGGTCGCACCATTGCTGACGCCTTCGGCTGAGGAGCTCGCTGCCTTAGGCACGGCGATTGCCGAGCTGGAGGCCTCCGGTTCAGCGTCAGAAGCCATATCGCTTCGACAGCTGCGTCAGAAGGTCCGCGCCTTGGTACCTCCGGAGGCCGGAACCAGACTCTCCGTGGACGAGGAGGCGCTCCTGGAGGCGATGGGACACGCTGCCCGTCCTGGGCCCCGCCCAGCCTCCAACGCGGCCGTGGATGCAGCCATATACGAGTCGCTGAAGGGCCCCTTCCTGCTCCGTTTTCCCTACCGGACACGAAACCGGACCACGGCGGTGCTGCGTACGGTCGCTCCGCACGGCCTTTCTCCTGGGGGTCCGCCGCTACCTGGTCGCACGTGACCGTGCGAAGCCGGCATCAGCTCCGCTCCAGCATTACCGGGTAGAGGAGATCACCGAGGCCGAGGTGCTGCCGGAGAGCTTCGAGCTGGATGCTGGGTTTGACATCCTCCGGCACGCCGAGCGCGGGTTTGGGTCCTTCGAGAACGTTCTCGAGGAGGCGGACGTGGTCTGGCGCTTCTCGCCGCAAGCGGCTCCGCACGCGCGTCGGTTCGTGTTCCACCCGACGCAGGTGGTCGAGGAGGAGCCGGACGGCTCGCTGCTGGTACGGTTCAGGGCGTCGGGGCACTTGGAGATGTGCTGGCACCTCTATTCGTGGGGAACGTCGGTCGAGGTGCTCCAGCCTGCTGCCCTTCGCGACATGGTGCATGCTTACAGAAGGCCCTTTGCGGCGCTCCCCTGACTTCCCCGCGCCGCTCGGTGCCTGAAACATCAGCGCCGAAAGTTTGGGAGCGGCAATCCTGGGAATGACCAGGACAGAGCAATCGCATTCAAGAACGTTTTGCCTGCCGTCCTATCGTTCCAGATCAGGCATTCCAGCACGGCAAGACCGACATGAAAGTTGGCATCGGGACTCACGTGGACGGCACACACCAAGCGCACGACAGCGGGGAGATCGGGAGGCCGTGTGGGTTGATTGCCCCGTCAGCTGAAGAAAGGCCCCAAGCGCGTGCGCCGTCGCGCACCCCCCTGACGACCGCGTGATGCGGGATGAGTGAGGCGGCCAATGCCTCGGCCGATGCCTTTGCACAATCTGCAGCTGAGCCGGCGATCTCCTACGCCTCGAGACGTTCGGCATTCGGTCTGGATGCAGATTTCGATGAGCGCCGTCAGCGCATCTGGAGCCTGGCTGAGCGCTGCCAGGAGGGTGTGGTGGATCGGTTCTGGGAGAAGCTTTCCAGCGCGGCGGGAGAGGCTGCAGTGCCAGACCGGCGGTCGCGCGAGGAGCGGTTGGCTTCCGGCCTGGCCTATTTCGGAGGACGGTTCACCCGTCCGCTCGATCAGGCCTGGATCGACGAGATTTGCAGGCAGGGCAGAATAATCCGGGCTGAGGGCTACCCGCTTCCGCACACCCTCGCCGCGCTGAACGCCGGCTACGAGCTCATCCTTCGGGAACTGTTCGCGGTCCTGATCGGCGATCCCGGCGAGCTCCTTGAGCTAACGCGCACCCTCTATCGCCTTGCCCAGGTTGAGGAGGAACTCATAACCTCCACGATCAACTCGCTCGAGCGGGAACGCGAAAGCGAGCGCATGACGAGGAGCGCGCAACTGTTCCGGGAGGAGGTGGCCCTAGCCCTGGACGCTGCCGTCGACCGGATCGATCAGACAAGTCGCAGAGCGAGTGAAGTGGCCGACCGGGCTCGCACGGTGCTCGACAAGGCAGGGCGTGTCGCCGTGAATGCAGAGCAGTCCGCTGCCGCGATGAGGGGAGCGGCCGAGACCGCCGGGCGCCTCGTCGATGCGATATCCGTTATCCAGGCGCAGGCGGCTGAGACGTCGGCGGTGGTTGAAGTCGCGTCAAGCCAGGCAAGGGCGAGCGCCAAGGCTGCCGACTCCCTATCGTCGATAGCGCAAACGGTCGATGCGATCGTGGCCTTGATCAAGGATGTGGCCAGACAGACCCGGACGCTTTCGCTCAATGCCTCGATCGAGGCCGCCCGGGCGGAAGGTGACGGGCGAGGGTTTGCCGTTGTGGCAGGCGAGATCAAGTCGCTTGCAGGACGTACCTCCGAAGCCACGGACGACGTGGCGAGGCAGATCGTTGCCATCCAGTCATCCATCCGCCACTCGTCGCAGGCGGCGCAGGCGATCGCCGCGGGTCTCGATCAAGTCGAACGAAGCGCTCAGCGCATACTCGGGGTGAGCGTCGAGCAGGCTCAGATCGCCACCACCATCGCCAAATCGGTCGATGAGACGTCGCTGGCGGCAGAAGCGATATCCGGGCTGATCGCCGACGTGCTGCGCGACACCAGCGAGGTCACCGAAGATATGAACGAGGTCGAACGGGTCGTCGCCACCATGCGCGACGAGCTCTCGCTTCTGCAGACGACGGCCAGCAGGTTCATGCGCAGCATGACCACAGACCTGCGCGACGCCGCCATGTTCGAAGGTTCCGCTGATTGATGGCGCTTCTGGTCGGTGGAGCGGCAACGCGGTTCAAGGGATGAGCGGGCGGCTGCTGCTATGCGCCTCCGTGCAGCGAATGCGGGGAGACTTTGTATGGCAGACGAGCGGTATGTGCCAGTCGAAGGCGGGGTCGAGCTCTACGCGAGGCTCGTGGGGTCCGGCCCCACGTTGGTGTTTACGCCCGGCTGGAGCTTTTCGCATGACATCTTCATCAGGCAGATGGAGGCGCTGCCGGCCAGATACAGGTGCTTGTTCTACGACCCCAGGGGCCAGGGCCGCTCCACCGCCGGGCTGATAGGCAACAGCTACACGCAGCATGGCCGCGACCTGGCGGCCCTGCTCGACGCCTTTGGCCTGGACGAGGTGGTCCTCGTCTCTTGGTCGTATGGCGTGTTCGCGGCCTACAGCTATGTGCGCCAGTTCGGCTGCGGAAAGGTGAAGGGCTTCGTTTGCATCGACGAGCCGCCCAAGCCGATGTCTTGGGAGCCTGGCGCCTGGGCGGAAGGCTCGCCCGAGGTGCTCGGCGAGTATCTTCGGGCCGTGCAGGACGGTCAGCGCCCGTTTCTTCAAGATTATGCCGGCTACATGGTGAATCGTCCCCTGAGCGACGCCGAGCGGCAGTGGATCGTCGAGCAAGGCACGCGGACGCCGGCCTACGTCGCGGCGGCGCTGTTCGCCGATGGCCACTTCAGCGACTACACGGGCGAGGCTCGGTTGCTCGACGCGAGCGTCGCCTGTCTTACCTTCCTGCGCGAGGACTGGTCGTCTGCCGCACAGGCTTGGATTGATGGGAGCACCCCCAACACGCGAACGACCGTCCTGCCCAGCCATCTGATGTTCTGGGAGTATCCGGAGCAGTTCAACTCCGCCCTGGAGTGCTTCCTAGGGAGTCTTGGCCGACCTTGATCGAGCACCTGACGGGTCACCGGATTATGGCACTCGAACGAGCTTCGGACGCGTCCATCGGTCGGCGGTCGGCCGCATCTCCGGGATCTCACCCTTTTCATGGCTGCTCGAGAAGGGAAGGCGCGAGATGCTCCGGTTGATCTGGCAGAAATCGATGATTGGGCTCGCGTGCCATCAGGGCGTCAAGCGGGTGATGCAGGACTGGTCTGCAACCAGCCAGCTGGCGACGCGCTATGTCGCAGGGCCAACCCCGATGGACGCGGTCGCTGCTGCCGAACGGCTGCTTCAGGAGAACGTCCGGGTCTCGATGTTCTACCTTGGCGAGTATGTGAACACTCCCGAGCTCGTGGATGACAACGTCCGGAACAAGATCGAGGTGACGAGAGCCCTGCGGAACACCACGTTGGACGTTCACGTGTCGGTGGATCCGACCCAGGTGGGCTTCTCTATCGATCGCACGCTTGCCCGCGAGAACATCTTCCGCATCGCGGACGAGATCAAGATCGCCGCGGGCGGCCGGCCCGGCATTCACTGCCTGATGCTCGACATGGAGGACGCAGGCGTCACGTCCCCAACGATCAAGCTTCACGATGAGCTCTGGGCTGCCGGGTATCCCGTAGCGCAGACCCTGCAGGCTTATCTGAAGCGGACTGTGAACGACATGCGTGCGAAGGTCCGCCAGGGCGCCAAGGTGCGCCTGGTGCGAGGCGCCTTCGCGGCAGGTCCGGACATCGCTCACGTGAGCTTGGCCGACATCAAGGCGAACTACCGTCGCCTGGCCAGGATCATGCTGTCGCGTGAGGCTAAGGAGAATGGCTTCTATCCGATCTTCGCGACCCACGATGAGGCGCTGCACGAGGAGATCATCCGCTACGCTGAGGAGGCGAGGTGGGAACCTGGCACCTACGAGTTCGAGATGCTCTACGGCGCCCGCCCGGACGTGACCGCACGTCTTGCTCAGCGCGGTCAGCGCGTGCGCCTCTACCTGCCCTTCGGTGAGGATTGGTGGCCCTATGCGGTTCGTCGGATCGGCGAGAGCCCTCGGACGGCCTACCTGCTCGGGAAGGCTGTCTTCTCCCGTATCTGATCTGCCCTGCGCCCGACCGGGCACCGGCACGAAGCGGTGCTCGTCTTGATGGCCGGCAATCGCCCGCTTCATCGATCGTCCATAGCTCACACTTCGGGATCGGCGGCGCCGATGTGCGACTGCAAGACGCCCCCAAGTCACAGCTTTTTGGCATCGGCGGCACGCCGTTCCGATCGCGGACGGGAATGCCTGCACCGGGAGGGCAAAAGGAACGGCGACCGCACGAGGCGGCCGCCGTTGGAACATGATGTTCAGTTTGCTGTCGGAGAGAAGACAGGCACGGGAACGACTAGAGGAGCAACGAAGCTCGCTCTTGTATTCGGTTGCGCTTCTGCTCGTCTCTACCACCACGTGGGCGACGGCGGGGAGATGTGAGCCGGGCCGCGTTAGTCAGCCCTGCTGTCCACCCGTAGCATGGTCGATCGGTAGTCCCGCGAGCAGTTCACCCATGTCGATGCCAAGCCCGATGGCGATCTTCGCCAAGGTCTCGATCGACACGTTCTGCGTGCCTCTCTCGATCCGTCCGAAGAAGGGACGGGTGAGCCCTGCGCGTCGTGCGAATTCCTCTTGAGAAACGCCGGTCCGCTCGCGCCTCTGTCTTATGCGCCGTCCGACTTCCGCCTGCAGATCGGTCCCCATCGGCCGAGCGTAGCACCGCGCTCGGCGGCTTCACAGCCCAGCGCTCAGGACACGGTTGACAAAATCACGAAAGCTCAGGTATGAACCTTTTAAGGCTCCACCTTTTAAGGACCAAAGCAGCAATGCAGCAAGGCATGTTGAACTTCCGTGGAGGCCGACCTGGCGCCCCGCCAGGCCAGATGCGGCTCAACCCGCAGCAGGCGACATCGCTCGTCCGGCGCAGGGCGCGTGACCCACCAGCAGACCAAGAGTGAGAAGAACGACGTGGACTTCATCGACGAGCTGAGGATCATGAGGGCGAACTGGTTCGCCCTCGCACGAGGCTGGGAGCTCCAGCCGCACGAGGTGTCGCTCCTGCTTCCGGAGCGCGGCGAGGACACCCCTTCGCCTCCCCGCGACACCGAGCACCGCATGCGGCTGATGCTGGCCATCTCGCATCGGCTTCCTTTCGGAGCGCGCGGTGACGAGTACAGGGCATGGCCGCGGACGCCGCTGTTCGAGTTCGGAGGGCTGACCCCGCTGGATATCATGAGCGAAGGCACGGCGCAGATGGCCGCGCTCAGCCGCTACGCGGGATGGAAGTACGGCCGGTGAGCACCGCGCCCGACCCGATGAGGCTGCGCACCGCCTTGGACCTGTGGGACCAGGTCGTCGAGGATTGGTGCCTGGCTCCCGAGGAGTCCCTGCGCCTTCTGGGCTATTCCGACGGCAGACATCTGCTGCGGGATTCCCGCGAGGTGGCGGTGGCTGCGGACCGGCTCTGCGAGCTTGTCGAGTTCGCCCCCTTGGCGGCTGAACTGCTCGGAGGCGTCGCGTCGGTCCGCCTGTGGCTCCGTCGCCCTAATCGCAACTTGGGCGGGGAACGTCCGATCGACCGGCTCGCCAGAGACCCGGCGCTCCTGCGAGCCATGAACGACGGCCTGCGGAGGATACCGTGAGCGGCAGCGTCGCTCCGGACTTGGAGGGTGAGATGGACCTCCTTCGAGCGGATGCGTTCGCCTTCTGCGAGGCACGGGATGCGCAGAGGCTCACGCTCTTCCGCCGCATGCTCCAGCTCACCGTAAGGCACGTCTCGCCGCTGGTCCGCGATCTCATGAACCGGCCTGCCCTCGAGCGTGCCCTGCACCAGCTCCGCCCGCAGCCTGAATGGCCGGACAGGTTCTCTGAGCTGGACTGCATGACCATCCCGCTCGGACTCCACCGCCGACTGTATTCGTCCGCGTCCGCCTCCGACCGAAGCCGCGATCGCCGCTTCCAGGCACAGCTTGCCCGAATGGGCGCTGTCGTTCGGCTACCCTCTCATCCGGCCGGTGGGCTGGGCATCGTGGTGAGGGGTTCGCACCTGGGCGTCTGCCTTGCTGCCGGGGGTGCAACGTTCTGGTCCTGCGGCGGGCGCCTTTGGCTGACGGTTCCGGCCGAGATCCCGGAGACGGTGCGTTGCGGAGCGGTCGGCCGGCCCATCGGCGACCTCGTCGGTCATCCCGCTCTGACCGGCCGCCACTACCCGCTCAGCAGGCTGAGGACCGCCTCCGGCATGCTAACGGCTGAGGCGCACACGGGCTACCGGCCGTTCGCCATGCCTTGGCCGCACCTGAGGAAGTGGCCGTGACCGCGCCCGGCATCCTGGCCGCCGATGGGGCCTTCGAGGCGGCGGTCGCCGCTCTTGCAGAGTGCCGGCGGCTTATCCCGCCTGGGCTCGCCGACGTTTCCCAGGCCTATCTCGAGGGCGCCCGGGGGGCGCTGCTGAACGCCCGGGACGAGTTCGTTCACGCGACCACGCGCGACACTGGCCAGCGCTGGCGCGCGAGGATCGCCGGCGTTGACGCCTTCCAGGCGGCAGGATCTGGGGAGCGCCTGAGCGATACCGAGTTCCTGCTGGGTGTCGAGGACATCGGGGAGACCCGGCCCGACCTTGGCGCGGACCTGATGTGCTCGGACGTGCTGGCCTCCATGACAATGTCACCCGTGTTTTCCGGTCTCCTCGCTTCTGCGTTGGCGGACCATGCCTGGATGCACTTGCCGTCAGCCTCGACTTGGATGGCTTCGTGGCCTGCCGCGGAGGCGCTGGTGCGCGCGCGTAGCGGGGGCCGCTGGTTTCCGCGATTGCACGCGCGCGAGCTTCGGGGGACCGTCGACAGGAAGGTAGCCCAGGAGCTCGCAACTTTAGGTTGGCGGCGCCTCGAAGCGCCCCGGCACATGAACGGGCCGGGCGCGGTGACCTAATTGCTCAACTATGCGGAGATCCTCTGCAAAGCGCTCTGAGCGGCCATCTGGTTCGCCTGTTGTAACGTCCGTTCAGCGCCCATCCTTGCCCTTCCGAGCCCCACTCGAGAACGACCGCTCAGCGACGCAATCTCGGACGTTCCCGGGACGTCGGCTTGTCACAAAAGCTGCCGTGGGTTTGAGCGACTTTGAGACGTCTGCTGGCGGTCAAGAGGCCGGCAAATATGGCGGATTAGTCGATCCCCACGCCAGCAACGCAGGCCCTGCGGTGATAAGAATACGGCCGCCGTTGCCGCTGGGCTGGGGGCGGTTTGCTTTCGGATTCGCCGTGTGGCACCGTTCCGCCTCTGTTCTAAGGAAGTGTGATGGCGGACGGCAGCACGATCGAGTGGACCGATGCGACCTGGAACCCGGTGACGGGCTGCACTCAGATCACGGCTGGCTGTGACAATTGCTACGCTTTGCGATTTTCCGAGCGTTTCCGGGGCGTTCCCGGCCATCCCTTCGAGAACGGCTTCGACCTGACGCTCCGACCGGGGCGGATCCAGCAGCCATTGTCGTGGCGACGGCCGCGGATGATCTTCGTGAATTCGATGAGCGACCTGTTTCACAAGGCTGTGCCGAGTGAATTCGTCGACCGCATCTTCGACACCATGGAGCGCGCCGACTGGCATGTCTTCCAGGTGTTGACGAAGCGCAGCTCGCTGATGCGCGACTACCTAAAGGAACGATACCGCGACCGACCCGCCCCCGAGCACATCTGGTTGGGGGTGTCGGTGGAAGAGGCGAAGGCGAAGTCGCGTGTCGAGCATCTCCGCAGCGCGCCGGCCACAATTCGGTTCCTGTCAGTCGAGCCGCTTATCGGCGCGATCGGGAAAATCGACTTGAGCGGCATTCACTGGGTGATCGTTGGCGGTGAAAGCGGGCCCGGTGCCCGTCCTATAGCACCCGACTGGGTCCGAGAGATCAAGCGTCAGTGCGAAGAGCAGGGCGTCGCTTTCTTCTTCAAGCAATGGGGCGGCATCCGGCCGAAGTCGGGCGGGCGCTCGCTGGACGGCCAGGAATGGAACGAGATGCCGAGCCTCGCCGCTGCATGACGACCACGGTCGCTCCACCCGTGCCGTCCGAGTACGTCGGGCGCGAGCAGGCCTACATCAAGCACCTTTTCCTCCGCCAATACCTTGGTCGCCTAGTTCACAAGATCGGGAGTTTCGCGGACCACATCGTCTACGTCGACGGCTTTTCCGGGCCATGGAAAAGCGGAACTGAGCATTACGACGACACCTCGTTCGGCATCGCGCTGAACGCGCTGACCGAGGCTCGAGGCTACTGGTCCAGTGCGGCGGTCAGGCCGCGCCACGTTACCATGTCCGCTCACTTAGTCGAACGGGATACGTCCGCCTTCAAGCAGTTGGAGGTGATCGGTCCATACTATCCGGCCGTGCGCGTCGTCCCATACAATAACGAATTTCTGAATGTTGTCGGCGACATCAAGGACGCTATTCCGCCTGGGGCGTTCAGCTTCGTGCTGGTCGATCCAAAGGGGTTCGCGCTGGACATGGAGAAGCTGAGGCCGCTCCTTTCTCGCGAGCGAAGCGAGGTAGTGTTCAACTTCATGTTCGACTTCGCGAACCGCTTCACGAAGCTGCCCCAGCTTCAGGCGACCTTCGACCGGCTGTTCGTCGGCGTCGACTGGCGCGATGAGTTGAACCGGCTCGAAGCCGACCCGGATACAACGCCGGAGGCGCGCAAGAGCGCGTTCCTCCGCTGGTTCAAGGAGGCTGTCCGCAACGTCGGCGGCTTCCGTTACGTAGCGGATGTCGAGGTGCAGTATCCGGGCAAGAGCAGGACCTTCTACTACCTCGTCTATGGCACCAGGAAGCCGACAGGCATCGAGGTCTTTCGCGATTGCCAGATCAAGGCGCTCGAGGAGCAGGCCGCGGTCGCTGGACGCATGCAGGTTCAGGCCGTTGCTGCCTCCGGACAGGGATTCCTGTTCGGTCCGCCAGACCCACCGCGCGATCGCAGGCTTGACGCCGCTATGGAGCACGAGCTCGACGCAGCGCGTCAAATGTTGATTGGAATGATCCCGGGCGATGGTGCCGGCATCGCGTGGGATACGCTCTGGCCGGCCGTGTTGTCCGAACACGTGATAAGCCGCGCGTCGCTCGGGCGAGAGGTGAACGCCCTAAGGAAAGCGAACGTCATCAGCGTGCCCGCGTGGACCAGCAACCGAAGGCAGGTGCCTGAAGGGGATTACCGCTTGAGCAGAGGCTATGCCTATCCGGCTATTTGACCGTCGGTGCTCGCGTCACCGGCATCGGCGGGGCGGCAGTAGACCGGCAGCTGAGCAAGTCAAGGTCCCCGAGAGCGGACTGTCCGCTCCCGCCCCATACCGGACACGCGGCCAGAGGTGTCGCCATGTCTTGGATGGGCGCACAGCAGACCGTGCTTGCTCGTTCCGACGGGCTCAGTGAAGCACGAAGCTCATCGTGATTTCGGCGTTGAGCACCTTGGAGACAGGGCAGTTCTTCTCGGCCGCGCGGGCGAGCTCTTCGAACTGCGCCTGCTCAATGGCCGGTACGGTCGCCTCGAGGGCGAGAGCCGAGCGACTGATCTTAAATCCTTGCCCCTCCTGCTCGAGATGAACGGCTGCTCCGGTGCGAAGCTCGGTTGGCGTGAAGCCTGCTGCCTGAAGCTGGAAGGCAAGCGCCATCGTGAAGCAGCCGGCATGTGCCGCCGCGATCAGCTCTTCAGGATTGGTGCCAGGCTCCGTCTCGAAGCGTGTCTTGAAAGAATAAGGCGTCGACGAAAGCACGCCCGAGTCGGTCGTAAGGTCACCGTTACCGTCGCGCCCAGTGCCGCGCCAAACAGCGTTCGCCTTGCGGATCATTTACCTTCTCCTTTTAAGCCTAAGATAGCGTGATGCGGACGAGCGAACCAGCGGTCACACGTCCCCACGATGACCAAGAATACTCATCTCCTCGAAATCAAGATCGCGCTCGAGGTCATGAAGGACTTCATCCTCGATCTTTCCCGAGCGGTGCAGGCGGACGAGTTCGGTGCGCCCCGCGGCGATGACGCTAAGCATGGCATCGAAGTGCGGGCGAATGTTGGTCATAAAACCGTCGGCATCCGCTGCGTAGCGGTCGGTGGCCCGCGCCCGGTCCTCATAGGTCTGCAGCAACTGGGGATGGACGAGCGTTCCGTCCGGGTCGTGAGCGCACTCCCGGGCGCGCGCGAGCTTTGCACGGGCGATCGCAGCCTCCGCTGATGGCAGCCCCATGGGCGCGGGCGGGTCGAGATCAACTGGACGCACAAGCCGGATCAGCGCTCCGAGTGTGCCACCCTGCACGACCACAGTAATGAGAATAACGGCAAAGGCGATCACCAGCATGAGGTCCCGGCCAGGCATCTGAGCCGGCAAGGTCAGCGCGACCGCAAGCGTGACTACACCGCGCATCCCGGTCCAGCCCAGGATCGTAGCCTGACGCCAGCCAAGCGGTCGGGCGCGCTCCCAACCTATGCGCCTGAGAGCCGTGAGCAAGGCATCGCTTCCGAAGACCCATGCAAAGCGCGCGAGCGTCAGAGTGAGGATGACACCAAGTGCTGGCAAGGCCATCGTAGCAAACACCGCCTCGATGCCGCCAGCACGGTCGAGAGCGCCGCGGAGCGAGAAGCCGATCAGGATGAAGACGAGCGCTTCCAACCCAAAGACGAGCGTGCGCCAGAAGGCGCTGCCCTGAAGCCTGGTGCGGGCAGGCAGAATTACGTGCTGGTACCAGCCGAAGATCAATCCCGCGACCACAGTCGCGATGACGCCTGAGACGTGCAGAGCTTCGCCGGCGAGATAGGCCACCCAGCACAAGAGCGTAGACGTCAACACGACCAGCGTTTCGTCCCGCAGTCGTTTCAGGATGAGCATCCATGCAGCACCGACGGCGGCACCGACGATCACGCCGCCACCGGCAAGAAAGGCAAAGGTCCCGATTGCCGTTCCGGCGTCGAATACACCGCTCAGAGTGGCGGCTACGGCGAAGCGAAACAGAACGAGGCCTGTCGCGTCGTTCAGAAGGCTCTCGCCTTCGAGCAATGCCTGCAGCCGGCGCGACAGCGTAACGCGCTGAAGCACGGCACGAGCGGCGACGGCGTCGGGTGGCGAGACAATGGCACCAAGCGCAAAACAGGCTGACCAAGGGAGCGACGGCACGAGCCAGTGCACGACCAGTCCGACTACAAGAGTGGTGAAAATGACGGTGCCGACCGCAAGCGAGAGGATGCCCGGCAGGTGACGGCGGAACCGTCCAAAAGCGGTGTAGTAGGCACCGTCCATCAGGAGAGGCGGCAGGAACAGCACCAGGGCCAGTTCAGGGTCGAGCTGGATGGCGGGTACGCCCGGAAGAAAAGCAAGTGCACCGCCCCCGATTAATAAGGCAGCGGATGGAGGGAAGCCGAGGCGATCAGAAGCCCAGGTCAGCGCAAGGACAACCGCCAACAGGATCAGCACTAACTCGAAAGTCTCTACCGGGCTCATGTCTTTCCCCCCGTGTGGATGGGCGCCTCTCAATGGCCAAGGCGCCCATCACCAGCCACGAAGTCAGCTTCGTTCAGGGCTTCACCCGGGTCCAGAGATCATCGAAAGTGTGCGCATCGAAGAAGGCGTGTGCCTCGACGATCTGGCCCCGCTGCATGCGCAAGATCCAGGCATAGCTGTTCATATAGGCCTTGCCGTCCCGAGCGGTTCCTTTCGCATCGAAGTGCGCGATGACAGTATCGCCATCCGCATAGATCCTTCGAACCGTGGGGACGAGCCGCGTGCTCATCCGCGCGTTGAACGGCCGGATGACCTCGTTCATGAATGCCTCCTTGGACGGGTAGGTCCTGGACGCCTTCGAGTTCCCGGCGATCGTCCAGCGGACATTCGGTGCAAGCAGATCATAGGGACTGCCGGTGCCGTCGGCCCAGGCCTGTAAGCCCTTAGCGATTGTCGCACGGTTCGCTTCTGTTTCGGCGAGCGTAGCGGCGCTGGCGCCCTGCGGGCTGCTGACGAGGAGGAGGGCTGCGGCGGTGGTCGCAAAAGACAGCGCCGCGGTCTTGATCATCTTGTCCATGGTTCGTCCTTTCAGTGTGAGGTGGAGAGAGCCGCGACCGCAGCTTGAGCGACTTGGCTGTCTTGGGCGACCGCGCCGCCGGACACGCCAATGGCGCCGATCAGCCGGCCTTGCGGGTCGCGGACAGGCACGCCGCCCGCGAACACAATCAGGCCGCCATTGGTCCGGTCGAAACCCGGCGAAGTGCCGCCCGGCTTTGAGAACTCGTACAGATCCTCGGTATTGAAGCCGAACAGAGCCGCCGTGCGCGCCTTGTTCATCGCGATGTCGGCCGATCCGAGCAGCGCGCCATCCATCCGGCTGAAGGCCTTCAGATTAGCCCCGTCGTCGTAGACGGCGATGTTCATCGGCACGCCGATCGCGGCCGCTTCGCGGACGGCCGCATCGAGGGCGGTCTGCACCTGTGCATTGGTGATGCTCATGGAATGTCCTTTCGCTAGAACGGGAGGAGGCTGGCCGCGCTACTCAGAGCATCCGCGGCCAGACCTGTGCGGATCAGATCCGGTTCTCCCACGCCTGGAGCTGATGCTCCTTCAGCATGTCCTCGATGGCCTTAGGCATGACGTTGCGGAACTTGCCCTCATCGGCGGGCACGACCTCGATCATGCGGTCGATCATCTCCTGCGGGTCCATGCGGCCCTCGGGTGTGGCGAAGAAATCGTCGAAGCCCTTGCGCAGGTCGGCGCGCTTGGTGAAGTTCACCTCATCGTCGAGCCAACGGAACGGGTTGTCCGCCATCGTCTCGTTGTAACCGGTGTAATAGGCACCCGGATTGATCGTCTGGACCTTGATTCCATAGGCGGCGAGCTCCTGCTGCATCGCCTCAGCGAACGCCTCTAGGGCATGCTTGGTCCAGACGTAGGTGCCCCAGTTAGCCGGCGTGAACAGGCCGCCCATCGACGACGTGAAGACGACCTTCTTGCCCTGCGACTTGCCTTCGCGAACCCAGCGCTGGACGACGCCCTGCGTCAGTTGCAGCGGCAGGAACACGTTCACTTCATAGTTCTTGCGGACGAGATCGAGCGGGATCTCCCAGACGGGGCCGGCCTCGCCCATGCCGGCATTGTTCCAGAGGACGTCGAAATCCCACTTGATCGCTTGGCGCATGTCATACGGATCGGTGAGGTCGAGACGCTCGACGCGGATGCGGTCAGTCAGGCCGAGCGCGGCGACTTCCTCCCGCAACGGCGTCACCTGCGAGGAGACGTGAACGGTCGCTATGATGTTGTGGCCGTTGCGCGCCATGCCGATGGCGGCGCCCTTGCCGAAGCCGCCGGCAGCGCCGGTGATCAAGATGGTCTTGCTCGTGGTCATCGCTTCTACTCCCTGCATCTCGGCGCGGGATTGCGTCCGATGGCTGAGGAGTAGCTTCGACGGGTTTGGGCTGCCGTTTGGCGGTTGCGTCGAATATCGGAATATTGCGGCGATGCGTGCAGCGGTGATCAAAGGCGCTGGCGAAACTCGCGGGGCGTGAAGCGCACAATCTTGCGGAAAGCAGCTGTGAAGGAGGAGGGAGTCTCGTATCCTACCGCTAGAGCAATGTCCGTTATGGCGAGCGACTGGTCGGCGAGGAGTTGCCGCGCTCGATCCATCCGCAGATTGACGAGCCAGGCGTGAGGCGTCGTGCCCGTCGCCTTGCGGAATGCGGTACAGAAGTGGAAGCGGCTGAGCCCCACGAGGTTAGAGAGGACGTCGAGACCAATGGGCTCCTCAAGATGCTCGCGCATGTATGACGTCACCTTGCGCACCTGCCAGTCGGCGAGGCCCGCTCGCGTGGGTTCCGGGATGGCGCCGAACGAGGAATGACCTCGAATGAGCTGCGTGACCAGCAGGTCCGTCGCCTGTTCCACGAACAGGCGCGCCGCCGGATCCGCCGCCATCGCCGCGTCCCGACCCAAGAGCTCCATCACTCGCGCTGCGACCGGATCCTCGAAAGCGACCCGGTCGAGCAGTTCCACGGGGCCACGAGCGTTCAGCTGGTCAGCACTGTCGAGCAGCCGCGCGTGGGGCAGGTAGACATGGCTGACGCTGATATCACCAGCGATGTCCCAGCGGCCTTCATGCCCCTTAGGGATGACGGTGATCGTACCAGGACGTGCGGTGCCGGCGAGCCGTTGCCTCCCCCCGAGCCGCCAGACAAGCTCCTGAGGTTCGCCATAGAAGGCGATAATGACATGCTCCTGCATAGAGGGCAGGTACTCATGGAGCGCGCCGTGACACCAGGGCACGGTCAGCCGGGTCTCGTCCCTTAGCGTCGCCTCAGCGACCGGCGGCGGCTGATCAAGGACGCGCGCCATCTCGTCGGGTGCCCTGGCGAGCCCCGTCGCATCACTCGCCGACTCTGAGGCCCCGGCGATCGTTTCCATTCCGGCATGATATGCTACCAGCGGAGTGGGCGGCAACCTGCATCAGGCGCCGCCCTTGCTTATGAGCTAGCCGACAACACTATGCCGCGATCGCGTTCTCGGCAGCGAAGTCGGTTGAGACCGAGACTGACCGCCACTCCCGGAGAATGAGCGCGTCGGAGATGTGTTTCGCCTCGATTGCGGCGACGGTGTCGCTTCCGAGCGGCAGTCGCACGGGCGGGTTCGGCACGTCCGCGAAGTCGACGAGGACGCGTGCGAGCTTGTCCGGGTCGCCCGGTTGCAGGTGGTTGAGGTCGGCCGCGCGGCTGCGGACCGCACCCGCCGTGCCGTTGTAGTCGGCAATGCTGGTGGAGCTGACTGTCAAGGATGACGCGTCGAGAAAGTCGGTCCGGAAATAGCCGGGCTCGACCACCGTCACATGGATGCCAAGCGGCGCCAGCTCCGCATGCAGCGACTCCGACAATCCCTCGACCGCGAACTTGGTCGAGGAATAGACGCCGAAGCCCGGACCCGCCCGATAGCCGCCGATCGACGAGATATTGAGGATCCGGCCCGAGCGCTGCGCGCGCATGTGCGGCAGGACCGCGCGCGTAACGTTCAACAGGCCAAAAACATTGGTGCGGTACAGGCGCTCCACTTCGCCGGCCGTGGCCTCCTCGACAGCTCCGAGCAGGCCAAAGCCGGCGTTGTTGAGCAGCACGTCGATCCGGCCAAAGCGTTCGGCGGCGGCATCTGCGGCGGCACGGGCCTGGTCCTCGTCGGTGACGTCCAGCGGCAGCGCGAGCAAGCGCTCGTGTATGCCGAGTGCGTCCAGGACCGTTTCGGCACGCCTTGCGGTCGCGACCACATTGTCTCCCCGCGCAAGGGCGAGGCGGGCGATGCGGAGGCCAAAACCGCGCGACGCTCCAGTGATGAACCATGTCTGCATGGGTAAGACTTCTCCTTAAGACGGCAGAAGCGCCGTCACCAAAGGTTTTAGTCGCCACACAGCAGCGGTGCCGTCGCGCTAATGCGCTAATTGTCGCAATCTTGCGCGGCTGAACGAAGGTCCGCTCTCAGATGGCCTTGATGTCCGTTACGTGGCGGAATTGAGGGGCGAAGCTGACAGTTCATCGCGCCCGTCCTGTCGTCCGCTATGGGCGCTGTGCGGACGTTGATCGGCCCTTAGCCCTGCACCAATGACGCCCACGTCGGCAGCACCAAAACCATTCGCCGCTCAGGATCGTCCGGCCGAGTTGCCTAGCCGCGGGGGAGCGCGCCGCTGGGCGGCGGTTTCCGCGTCCAGTCAGCGGCTATTGCTGGTCACCCTCTTCAGCCTGCCCTCCAACTCGACTTTGTCCCGCCGGAGCTTCTCGATCTCTATGATACTCGCGGCGAGCTTCGACCGTAGAACTTGTTCCCGATTCTTCCACTCGCGGGTCTCGCTCTGCAGTCTTTCGATGAGCCTGGTCGTCGTCTCGGCGACCCCGTGCGTCGGCTTGATGCCTCGCTTCAGGAAGGTCGCGAGCTTCGGATAGCGTGGCGCCTTGCCGACCAGCGCCTTCCGATCCACCCCGGCCTCGATGACGACGTTCTCGACGTTGACCGGGAGCCGAGGATCCTCCTCCCCAGTAGCGCTCATGGTGTCGCGTTTTCCAAGCAGGTCGGGATGTTCGAACTCGCCCTTGAGGAGCCGGTCGGTGGCTTCGATCAGCTTTCTGTAGACCTTGGTGCCACCGCCAAGCGGATAGTCGAGCTCTGCTCGCTCAAGAAGCGGATGATACATCTGCGTCTCCCCGTCCTTTGGATTGATCCTGCCTGCCGCTACCTAAGTGAGGCTGCGTGGCCGCCACGGGAACGATGCCGATCCTCGCCGGTGCTGCGGCCGAGCTCGTCGTCGGCACCGGCTCGCCCATCGCCTTCAGAACCGCAGCGGCCTGCTCGGCGCGTCGCCGGACGATCTCGAAGTCGCCGCTCCTGTTCGCGGCCAGCCAGGCCGACTGGTTCTGGAGATAACGACGCTTCCAGAACCCGACGTGTTCGCGCCCGATGGAGAAGTTGTCGCAGCCCGCGCACATCCCTGGCGTGCGCGTCGCATAGTTCGGATGCAGCCGGCGCCAGCCTGAGGTGCCTCCAGCCGTGTGGCATCTGGCCTTGTCCGGATTCGCCGCGATGAGGCAGCGGCCGTGCTCCGCGTTGTAGATCCTCAGGTCGTGTTCGAGGATGACGCGCTCGAACTGCTCGTAGCTCTCCTCCAGCGGAAGGTCTCCCAGGATCTTCTCCAGGTCCGCCCGGAAGGCGTCCATGGCCCTGTCCAGCTTCCCGAACTTGCTCCCGGCGCCGCTGCGCATTTCGTAGAGCACCCGGTGCGTCTCCATCATGTGGACGCTCTGCCCGGCTGCGATCATCGACGGATCGGAGGGCATGTAGGCTCCCTCCGTGACAGCCAGGGAGAGGTGCTTGAAGTGGTGGGCAAGGGCCGGCAGCAGGCGCTCGTCCAGCCGCATCATGAACAGCGCGAAGGTCTTCCGCCACTGATGGGGACGGATGCACCTGCCCCTGCTGATTATGTATGGACGCAGCTTCGCGTTGCTGCTGTCCATATCATCCCAACCGATCTGGGGGCGGCCCAGATAGTTCGAGAGCGCGTGCCGTACCTGCCCGGAGGTAGCCGGCTTGATCGACCCGCCGCTCCTGGGAAGACCTCGTCCCATAAAGTTCAGGATCAGCTGCTTGCGGGTTCGCTCATCCGTGATCAGCTCGCGCCAAGGCGCGTAGAGCCTCTCCAGCACGCGGATGGCGCGGAGAGCCGGAGGCTCCATGTCCGACCGGTCCATCGGATGCGACCCGATAAGCCACTTCTCGTCCTTCGGCTCGCTTTCATTCTTCGTGAGCTTCCCATGCATGAAGTAGTGCTGGTGCAACCCGCTCTTGGACTTGGTCACCGACACGCAGGACGGCAGCGCCGGCTCGGGCTGCCTGCGCGCGAAGAGCGGTAGGGGCTGTGCCGCCCCTGAAGTGCCCAGGCTAAGGACCTCGCTGATGCGGCATCCCGTGCTCGAGAATATCACCGTTATGCATGCAGCCCTGATGAGTTCGATCATGGCCCGCAGCTTGTCGGCCCCCCCGGCCTGCTCCGGAGGTAGCTTGATCGGCTCATGCCAGGGAGCGGCTCCGACCCGCCCGAACTGGAAGGCTTCCATGGTTCGGCGGATCCTCGCCCGTTCGGGCGTGGGAGGCTGGCGGTCTAGTCTCGCCATCTGGTTGAGGCAGAGCCGCTGGAGCTCGATCACATCGTCGGCAGGCGTGCCGATCATCTGCAGGGCGTCGGACATGATGCCGACAGCGACCTCCTCGGGCAGTGGGGGGATGAGCTTGACGGCGACCGCGGCGGCGTCCTTGGCCTCGTCTACTACCGAAGACTCCGCGAAGGGTTCGGACGGAAGCGACCTGATGCCCGCGCCCTCGAGCTCGTCACGGTAGTCCCAGAGGTTCTGGAGGGGTCTGAGCCTGTTGTAGGCGGCAGCGTAGCTGAACTCGTCCGTGTCGATCTCCTTGACGACGCGCTTCTTCGATTTGGCTTGCCGCTTCCCCGGCGTCATGGGCCGGTTCTCGATTTCGTCTTCGACGACGGTGCTCTCGGGCTCTTCCTGATCTTCAGCGGCCAGTTCCGGGTCAGACAGGGCGACGTGGAGGTGACGCTGATAGTGCTTCACGCCCGCCTCATCGATCTCGCTGAAGCAGCTGTATGAGTGCCGCTGCATGAACCGCAGGAGGTGCCGCGCGCCGGCGCTGAACGTCGGCGCGGTCGTGTGCTTGTAGATGCGGCGGCCGTCACGCTCCAGGAAGAGGAGGGCGGCCAGATACTTCAGGCCGTTGATGAGCCTCTGGTCGGCGGCGACGCCCCAGTGGATCGCGAACTGCACCTCTGTCTGGCCAGGGGTGGAGCCATCCAGATACCAGACGTCGGCGTCGAAGCGGCTATGCGACGAGACCATGCACGGGTCGCTGAGGATCTCGCGCAGGGTCGGCAAGCGGTTCATGTCGAGCCGCGGAAGTTCAACTTGGGTCATGAGCGATCAATCCAGCTGTGGAAGGTCGGGGATGGCCAGCTCGGCCATCTGAAAGCCCTTTCGACGCACCTCCTCATCGACGAAGAGCCGCGACCAGAATGTGGTCAGTCGTTCGGACACGGCGCCCCACCGCGCATACCAGGGCGCGCCAAGCCGCCCGGCGGCCTCGTCCAGCGCCTTCTTCAGCTTCAGCAGATAGGCGAAGGAGTGCTCTGACCCGGGGTCGACCATCGCGAGCGGGCAGATCGGGCATCGTCCATACGCCGTGCAGAGTTCGCCGCGCTTCTGATCCCTGAAGGGTGCATCTCGAGGATCCAGGCAGGCGAAGCCCGGAGTTGCGGACCCAAGGTCGACACGCAGCCGGTGGCGGGCAGGCGGGTCTATCTTCCCGCTGCTGCGATACTTGCGCTCGAGTTGCGCCATTCCAGCGGCAAGCATCTCCTCGTTACGCCTCTGAAAGGCTGCGCTCGTATAGTAGTCCTTCGTGGTGTCCGCACTTTCGTGATTGGCCACCTGCTGCATCGCAACGATGTTTCCGCCGCTGATCTCGTGCACCAGATCGAGCGTCGTTGGACGGATCTGCTCCAGCCTGAACGGTTCGAAGTCAGCGTGCCGCTCGCAGAAGTCCCGGATCGCGGCCCGCATCGCCTCGTCGGACATCTCCACTGCCACCGGGCGGTTCACCTTAGGGGAGAAGCGAACGAAAACGCGATTGGCGAAGTCAGGCCTGACCATGGGCCGAAGCGCCAGCGTCCTACTTTCCAGAAAGGCGAAGATCGTCTTCGGGTTGTCCGAATCATCGGTCGCCAGCACCGTGTTGACCTGGTTGCGATGACTACGCGGCTTGAACGGCTTAACCCTGATGCGCTCACGCCCGAACAGCGTGTCCGGCTCGTAGTCGTCGTGCGTCATGTTCAGCACGACCCCCGGGTTGAAGGCGAACATGATGGCGAGCAGGAGGATGAACGGCAGCAGCTCCTCGAGCGTCGGGTAGAGGAGACGCTGCATCCGCCGGTAGACGTCGATGGACACCGCCCTCTGGAAGTCCGCCGAACGCAGTTGATGATGGGACGGAAACGGATGCTCGAAGTTCTGCAGCATGTAGGCGCCGCAGAGGAACTGATTGCGGCCGGCGTCTCGCAGGTCGACCCGCCTCGTTAGAGCTTCGACGAGGCGTTCGTCATCGCGCTGAACGCGCTTCATTATGGCTTCGCAATCTGAGGCTGCCGCAACGTAGAGGTGCTCGAGCGTCACGTCGTCGAGGATGTCCGTGTGCTTCACCCGGCGATGTGCTCCGGGATAGAGATCCTGAAGCAGCTTGAGCTTGGGCGACAGAAGCGGCGCCCACCGCTTGGATGCCATCAGCTGACGGAGGATCAGCTGGATATCCTGGATCTTTATGCGCCTGGTGAGCTCGCTGGGAGCGAAGCCGTCGGACTCCGGGTCGTCAAGCCAGCGCTTGAAGTCCTTCAGCAGCGCCTCGTCGATGTCTCCGATTTTCGTCTCGGCCCCGCCGGGAAGTTCCTTCAGGAAGTCCAGGAACCCGCTCCGGGTCTGCTGCCAGAGGTAGTAGCGCCTGTCGGCACTCTCGACGCTCAGTCCGTGAAGGGTGTAGCCGTCGGCGAGAGGCTCCGCCAGATTGGGGAACTTCTCCAGTCCATAGAGTTCGACTGGTCCCTTTGACACGATGCCGAAGTGTCTCGGGAAGTCGACGCTGTATGTTCCGTCGTCCCTGGCAGTGATGTAGCGGCGGGCAACGTCCCCGGCATCTATAGCGCCGCGCTTGCCCGCCGAGCGGGCGCGTCGCGCAGCCACGGGATCACGGTAACCCATGTGCTTTCCCCCTTGTTCAATGGATCGTCTGATCGCGCCGCTCGGGCTGCCAGCGGTCGCGCATGGCCTGGAAGGTCTGGCCCAGCTTCTCGAGAGTCTCGGTCCCGAACGAGTCCAGCACCTTCAGGTAGGTGCCTACGGTGGTGCTCACCTGCGCGTGGCCCAGCAGCTTCTGAACCCGTATCCAGGGACGCGGCACGCCCATGTTCTCCAGGCTTCGGTAGACCATGACTGCGAAGGTGTGCCGGAGGTCATGGAAGGTGTGCTTGGCGTCGTCCTGGACCGCTGCCTGCTTGGTGCCCCTCGCCTTGACTCTGCTACGGTGGGCGTCGGCGGCTAGGCACGCCTTGCGGAAGGCGGATTCGATCCGATCGGCCTTGGCGGGCTTGCCGACGTGGCGCCCTGCTCCGGGCGGGTTCACGAGCAGCTGCCAGGGCTCCTCCAGGTCACCCTTGAGCCATATGCGCCGAGCTTCCTGGATGGCGACGGCGCGCTCCGCCGCCACGTAGGCTGCGGCCTCCGCCATGAGCCAGTGCGGAATGAACACCTCGCGGGGCACTAGGCCCTTCGTGTGCTCGATCCGAAGCTCAAACAGCCGGAAGCCTTCGTTGGCTTCGCAGGCGAAATCCTCGAAGATCGCCGCCTCTAGGTTCAGCAGCTCGTCGATCCGCATTCCCGTGGTGAGCGCGAGTTCGAAGGCCAGTCTGTCCCTTGAGGTTCGGACGGAACGGTCCGGCTCCTTGCGCCACTTCTGATCGGGACGCGCGGGATCTGCCGCCCACTTCGCCTCCAGCTCGCTGGGGAGCTGCCCTATCCTGTTCGTAATCTTTGCAAGCACCTCGACGTCGATCGGGTGGGGGTCCGCTTCACGGTTGCTTGCCAATCCTTGTCGCCGGCTCTGCTTCCTGCGGCCGTCCTGAAGCTTCACTGCGGCCAAACGCCTGGCCGTGTCGGCGCTGGGGACACGGTCCACCAGTCCTTCGGAATAGGCCCACTGGTAGAAGCTGCTGACCGTAGCGGCCCGGCGGGCCACGGTGCTGTCCTTCAGGAAATCCTGAGTGGCGAAACTGATCGTTGTGCGGAGATCGATGAGCCACTCAGCCACGAGATCGTCGTCAGCGACGTCCCAAGGCACGCCGACCTCGTGCAGTTTGCACCACCAGTCCTTCAGGTCAGAGACCGCGGCGTCGGCCGAGTTCATCTTTGCCCAACGTCCTTTGGGGAACGACTTGGGCTTCGTGAACTCGCTCCAGCAGTAGAGCAGGACGGGTTCGACGACTTCGGCGGTTTCGTAGTCGATGAGGAAGGGGAACCCGGTCGGCAAAGCGGCCTTATTCCGGCTGTGCGCCGCAAGCTTCAGGCCCGGCTCTGCGGGTCGCTCGTCCAGGCTAAACCGTTCAATCAAGAGCTTCATTTTTCCTCTCTTCTCCGGCTGTTTGACCCCGGCGCTCACGACGGCGCGATGCTTCTCGGGAAGGGACCTTTTCGCGAGGCCGGATAATCGCAGTTATGGCGCGTCGCGATTTGGTCCCTTTTCGGAAGTGCCCTTCCGAGAGGAGGGGCCGGGACCAGAAGGGACCCCGCCAGCGCGGCTGGCGTAATCCGTCGCCGAAGGTCCCCTGTTGCATGTCCTGCCTCTCACAGGCAGGCGCTGTGTCACCCGGTCCAAGGATAGCCAGGCATCTGGGACAGCAGCTCGTCAGGGGCGCGACGCGCGCACCTGCGAAGCCACTCCCGAGCCGGTTTCATCCCCTTCACGACCATCGAGTGCGGCACGCCATGAACCGGCAGCAAGGAGTTGCCGTTGTAGGTGAAGCCGGTGTCGTGGTCCTTCGAGGCGATGAAGAAGAAGTCTTCGCCGACCGGCAGGCAGGGAACGCAGTTGGTCCATGCGTGGACCGTTCCATCACGTTCCTCGTAGACGGCGATCTTGCTCGGTCCGTCGGCCTCCCTGTTCGGTTTGAAGAGGAGGCAAACGATGTCGTGGTCGCCATCGCGCGCCAGCTGCTCGAAGTTGTTCTCCTCTCCATCTTCGGCCCAGATGAAGATCACCCGTCGGGAGTTCGGGATCATGTCAGGGGGGAAGTTTCGGGCAAGCAGCGCGCCGATGGCGGCGATGTATCTTGAGATCTGCTCTGATGGTTTGAGGGGCATCCGTCACTTCCCAACGGACAAGAGACGATCTGACTTGACCTCGAACTTGCCTTGCCACCCCACCTGGTGACGAAAGGCTTCCTTCTCGACACCTTTGAGAGCGTCTGAGGCAGCCATCCGCTCGAGTGCGGCCTGTCCTCGCTTCAGTCCGGCCTGGATCTCGCTTGCCGGCCAGCCAGCGATCTTCTGGAGGCCAGATCCGCGCTTGAAGACGAAGTGGCAGGGCGGCTCGTCGTCTATTGGAATGATCACCGCCCGCCCGGAGCCTGGCGCGGACCACAGGGCGCACCGGGGATAGCAGGTGATGTGTTCCGCTTCGTTCCGAATGATCATCAGTGCGTAGGGATTGCCGGTCCCGTCGTCCGCCTCCAATCCCAGGTGGACCACGTCCTTGTTCAGCCGTGCCGCTGCGGCCATCAGGATGTTCCGCTCCCCGACGGTCATCCGGAAGCCTGCCTGGATGATCGGCTCTCCCTCCTCCATGTGCTTGCCGGTCCGGCCCGCCAGCATCCGCGAGAGTGCGGCCATGAACCTGGTCATGTTGTTCACCGCTGCTGGCGTCTCCGTCGTCAGCTTCTGAAGGGCATAGCGCGCGTCGCGCATCTCGTCGGTCTCGTGCATTTCTGTTCTCCAATCGTGTTCACGAGTTGGAGAGGCATTTTCCCCTGCCTCCCCTTCCTCAATGGCAACGTCCATTCCTGGCGTGCCCGCCGCGCGACGCGTCGCGGGCACGTGATGACCACCGATCGTTAAGTGCGGATCGACGATTGCGCCGATCCGGCGGCATCTCCTGCCGAAGGGCCCACGAAGGTCGCGATCCCAACCTGCCCGGCCCGTGGTTCGTGAGGTCCCGTATCGCTCCTCATCGTCGCCGACGCTCGTGCATGACGTGACGACCCGCTGGCGCGAGAGTCCGCGGAGTCCTATGTTCGCGACGAAGGACAGTTCGACGGATGCTCAACACCCAAACGAACACCGCCAGGCGGCCGCGGACGGCACGGGTGGACCGGGTCGCCCGGACGCTCGCCTACTATGAGGCGCACGCCCGCGAATACGCCGACGGCACGATGGGACTCGACACGGGTGCCCACATGAGCCGCTTTGCTGCGCTCCTGCGGCCGGGTGCTCGGGTGTTGGACGCAGGCTGCGGCGGCGGGCGCGATCTGCTTGCGTTCGCAGAAATGGGTTACGACGCTCACGGGCTGGATCTCTCCCCGGCGCTGGTGGAGATCGCGCGTTCGGTCTCGCACTGCCCGGTCTCGGTCGGCGATCTTCGCTCTCCACCCTTTCAGTCCGCCTCGTTTGACGGCGTCTGGGCGATGGCTTCGCTGCTCCATCTGCCGATCCCCGACCTGAAGGCAGCGCTCTCCGAGCTGACCAGGCTCCTCGTGCCGGGTGGGATCCTCTTCACCTCGGTGAAGCGCGGACAGGGCGATGTTGAGGACGCGGCCGGCCGCTGGTTCGCCCTTCATGATGAGGCGGACTGGCCCGCATACCTGCGGGAGGCCGGTCTCACGGTGATTGAGGTCGTAGGGGAGCCGGCAGCGGATCTCGTTCCGGACGGCACGGTTGCGCCGGGCTGGATTTCGGCTCTGGCGCGGAAGCAGTGAGCCGACTGCAGTTCGGCATCGCCCTGCTGGTTGTCGCGGGTGCAGGCGTCCTGGTGGGGCAAGGCGCGTTCACGCTCGGAGGGCCCACGATCAATGCTGCCATTTCGGCCCTTGCCGGCCTGGCAGGCGCCCTGATCGGCTCCCACGCGAGCACGCGTAACTCCCAGGCTGGACTGGTCCAGAAGACCAACGAACAGGAGATCGAGTCCATCGACCGGCGGGTCTCCGGGTTCCTGATGCCGTTCATCCACCTCAGCAACGAGAACCGGACGCTTGCGCAGGAGCTGAAGCGAAGACTGAAGGGTGACGGCGACTTTCGGACGCTCACCGGGCTGCTGACGACCGGGTGGCGGGAGACACTGACGCTGGGCGAGCAGGCCCTCCTGGCCGCGGTCGTCTCGAACGCAAGCGAGCTCCGTGACCTCATCATCAAGGGGTCAGGCTCAGTGTCGATCCAGCTCCTGCCCTACTTCGAGAAGGCGAGCAGCCACTTCCGCTTCCTCCAGCTCGCCTACGACGGCAGTCTGGACATGGATCCCGCGCGCTACGAGCGCTATGTCTACCCACGGCAGCTGGATGGTGTTCTGGCTGCCGAGCTGTCCCGTCTGGAGGCTAGGCGTGATCTCCTTCGCCGCGAACCCGCAAGGTCGCACGAGAGGATATCGGACCTGGTGATACCCGCAGATCTGCGCCTTCCGGTCTGAGGGCAGACGTCGATCGCCTGCCCCCGGACCCGTGGCTTGAGCTCAGGGCATGCTCCAGAGCCGTCCCGTTTCGGCGTCGAATAGGAGCTGGTCGGCCGCCTTGAACCTGATCATGGGCCTGTGCTCCGTGTCCAGTCGCTCGATCTCGGCAACCTCTAGGCTCGCCAGGACAGGGTGATTGATCCTTTCACCGAGCGTCCCTCCGACACGCGCGCGCAGCCAGTCCCTATCGACCTCGTCCACGAACCAGAGCACCGAGCCGTTCCAGATGGCGTCCTTGAGCACCAGGCTCGCGTTGGCGGAGCCGCTCGACGAGGTGATGCTGAGCCGGCCAGCCGGATCACCGTCGGACTCCGGCAAGTTGACGCATTGCGACCTGTGGACCTCGCGCAAGGTCTCGGTGATCGAGAAGCCGTGCACGCGGAGCAGATCGACCGTGACGGAGTCCACCTCCAGGTCTGCGCCAAGTTCCTGCAGGCGCTGGAGTTGCGACTGCCGCTCCCGCTGATCCTCGAAGACCTGCGAGAGTTCATAAGCGACGTCATCCGGCTCCTCTATGATCACAGATGTGATCTCCGGTCGCAGGTAGAACGAGGTGTTGCGGATGTTCACCTGCGCGAGAGCATGGGCGGCCGCCTCCTTCCAGTCTGAATGCGCAAGATGCCACGAGTAGGTGGGCTTCAGGCCGACTCTCTCGAGCAGGACGTCCAACCCCGAAGCGCGTGCGGCCTCGATCTCCCGCCGAGCTGCCCGGGCAACCGCGTTCACGTATCTGCCGATCATCTTCTCGGCCCGCTTCATGTTGATCGCCGACCGGACGAGCGATGTCGCGAACCGCTCGATCTGCTCGTGATCGACCACCTCGACCATGCGCTCGAGCGGCACGAGCGGAAGGACGAGGTCCGGCCCGACGGGCATATCGATGGTGAAGAGATAGCCCTCTCGTTCGTCGTTCACCCAGGATTGCTCGAAGGGGATGTCCTGCCGGCCGGCTGAATCGAGCCCTGCGCGCACAAGCGCGAACAGCTTCCTGATCGGATAATCGTAGATGGACTTCACTTGCACGTCGCACTCCGTTCGGAGCCATGGAGAGGCGTCTTTTCCCCTCCTTCATCTGCTCCGGCACAGCCCGACTTCGCCCTGCACCTGCTCAGAAGAAATCGAGGCCGCCTTGGGCGTCTGTCCTCCGCGCGCTTAAGGTTGCGTCGAGCTTCGGTCCGATCCGGTGCTATCCGCGCGGCTTGGGTCGCGGACGAACGCGCCCGGGGGCGTGCTGCCTCCGCAGCGGCAATGCCCGTCGGCGTCCAAGTCGCCCATGACGCACCACATCGCCGCTGTGGCGGCCGGGGTCAGCTGCAGGATCGACCGCCGTCCATCGAGCGGATCGCGGTCCCTGGTGATCAGCCCGCCCTTCACCATTTCCTCAACGCACCGAAGTGCCGTCGTCTGCGGCACGCAGGAGGCAAGGGCGACGCTGCTGGCACTCACCCGCCTGCCTTCGAGCTCTGCCGCGAACAGGTCCAGCATCATATCCCATGCGGGATCCCGGAAGAACCGCGCGAGCGGGCCGAAGGCGCGGTCCCTGGCCCGACGCTGCCGGTAGAGGTGTCTCGCGCTGTGGAGGACGGCGGCGTTGGCCGGATCGGCGGCGGGAAGGCGGCCGGGCTCTACCGAGCCGGGAGGCCGCGTCGGTGCCTCTGATTGGCCGACCCGATGGTCAGCGCCACCAGCATCGGATAGGCCCAGAAGCCCTGAGCGATCGCATAGGCCTGCAGCACGCGCTCCGGCTGCACGAGCATGACGATGTGCGTGGTCACTGCAATGAGGTGGAACGCAGTCGCCCATAGGGGCCAGAACCTGTCGCTTCGCTGCGCCAGCATGAAGAACGCAGCTAGGACCCCGACATCGACCGCCAGCAGCGCCGCCCTGTTCAGGTGCCAGTCGAACAGCGGCGATGCCTGCACCGCGAAGCTGAGGAGCGAACCCGCGATCATTATCGCGGCACCGCGCCTCTCATCTCGGCCACCCTTGAAGAAGGCGAACGCGCAGGCCGCAACGAGGGCGGCGAGGTAGGCGAGTCGGAGGACCAGGAAAATGTTCAACGGCTGACCGGATCGCCGGTGATGGCGATCCGGTCAAGCGCGTCGGCCCTACGCGGCGTCGCGCTCGACGACCCGAAGACCTGCCGAAAGGACCTTGGTGTCCTTGTCGCCCAAGCCGCCGAGAGCAATCTCCCTCAGACCGACCAGGCCGCGGGCGTCGTCGAGCGCGCGGTGCGCCTCGATGAGCTCACGGCGGCTGGCGCTCTGCCGGCTGAACGTCGTCGCTACCGCCTCGAAGGCTTCCTGTCCGACCTGTGCGGCGGCGTTCATGGCAAGCCGCGCCTCCAGCATCTTCGCAGCCAGTCTCGCGGTTGCGACGATGGCCAGGTCATTGGACCGCTCCGCATCCGCGAGGTGCGACGCTACGTCCTGAGCTATGGCGATCCGTTCGTTCCTCATAAGTGCCCCCTTCTCGATGGGCGGTAACCGCCCGATTTCGCGAGGCCGGCGCCGGCGTCAGACCCGCCGGCCGAGCCCGTCGAGCTGGGCGACGATGCCGCTGACCAGCCCTCCCACAATGAGGGCCACCACGGCGGCGAGCACGAGTATCCAGAGGACGCGCTGGCGAGACGTGAGGTCGTTGGTCGGTCGCCCGGTCGTAGGGACCGGCAGTGCGAAGCGACCTATGGACGGATCGTTCGCTACCGAGGGTGTTCTTGCGGCGCGATCGATCTGGTGGGCAATCGTATCCGGCTCGTATGAAGGCTCATACGACGACTCCGCTTGTGCCAGCATGGCCGCGGCCTCCGTGCGTGACCGGGCGCCTAGCACGCGGGACGCGGCGGCGATCTGCACGTTCACGGTGTGGTGTGAGCCTCCGAGCTGCTTGGCTATCTCCTTGGATGTAAGGCCGTTCTGGACGAGTCGAAGATAGATCCGCTGCTGCTCGGTAAGCAGCTCGGCACGTGCGGCCCGATGATTATGGCCGTGAGCGTCTGTCATGTGGTCAGGCATAGGCGTCTGCTCATTCGGCAACTGGTCTTACACCCCTTGCAGGTGGGCTGATCCAACAGCCTCATCGCTGGTACGAACGGCAACATCCACGAAGCGACGACCGTCGGCTTGTCGAACGTTGCGCCACGAGCGCGGCATCTACCAGTGCAGTAGTGCGCGCACCTCTGCGCACCTAGGCAAGTCTCGGACGGGTGGTGGAAACGATCACGCTGGCTGCGAGGCTGGTCCAGTCGTTATCGCGACCGTTCTCGCACCAGTGGACCGGCTCGCTTTCGACGCCCACCGTCGCCACGAGTCCGACGCCACCGACGATGCGTTGGCTCAGCGCCGCGAGCTCCCTCGCCCGCGCCCGGGTTGCAGCGCCTGTGGGGGTCGCCAGGAACGCTCCTAGTACACCGTAGCGCAGGTGGTTGCCCCGGCTGCGCCCATAGGTGTCTATCAGGCGGCAGATCTTGATCAGGTCTCCTTCCCAGTCCCGCTCGTTCTGGGCCCGCTTGACCTCGACGATCCCGTAGATGAGCTCACCTCGGCTCCAGATCGCGAGATCGACCCTCCGCTGATCCGAAAGCTCCGCGAACCGCCGCCCCCGCTTGGATGTGCCCTCCGAACTAATGTTCGAAACCGGCTCCTCGAGGGTCACCGATCCAAGGCCCTGTGCCGCGAGAGCTCTGTGGAGCTGCTCGGCCGCGCGGACCTGGAGCACGTTCTCGCAACCGCGATCGCTGGGCCAGAACTCCCCCCATCGCTGGCAGTCTCGAACCGACTGCAGAATTCCGGCACGAACCGCAGCCGCAGCATCCCGAGCCGACAGGATACGGGCTGCCCGTAAGGACGTCTGCTTTTGATTCAAAGCGGCCATGCCGTAGCGATAATGGGATTTCGCCAGCCTGCACAGACTCAGTGGACGTGCTTCTCTCGTCGCAAGGTCTTAGACTGGTCCTGCTGACAAAGCGCGCCGGTTCACTGCTGCACAGGCAGTCCTCTGCTCCTGGCCTCATCGCATCCCGGAGGACCCGAGCAAGCTCGGTATCCTCATGACCCGAACCTGCTTTACGGAGAGCTCGTCGATCGCGGGAACGGCAGCGTTCAAGTGAAAGTGGGAGCACTCTGCAACGGCGAAGGTCTGTCCGTGGGGCTCGCTCCAGATCCGGACATAGACGGGAACTATGGGCATGTCGGTTGGAACTCTGCCTCTGACGCCGAGAACAGGATACATGAGCTTGTGCTTCGCCAGAGTGCGCGATGCCCGTCCGACCTTGGCTTCTAGGATGAAGAGGTGCTGGCGGCCTCCTCTAGTCGCCACGAAGAGTGCGTCGGTCTCGACCTGCCCGTTCCTGTGCTCAATGAGGTTAGGAAGGCTGCTATGAGGCCGGAGCAGGAAGCTTTGCCGGCCGTTGCCGCCCGCCGTATTCACCGGCCGCTCGGGGTCGTCCAGCTTGAGTGCGGTTCCAAGGAGCCCTGAGGCGAAGCCATAGCTAACCAGGTTGGTCTCTGCGGTGTTGCCGACCAAGTGAAATGGGAAGAGCTGGTCGACCCCCGTCCGCGGGAGGAACGTCTCGACCTCTGGCGTCTGGAAGAGGTCAGTGTCGTGGAGAAAGAATGACCGGAGCAGGCCATCTGTCCGCACGAGTCCAAACTGGGTGCCCACTCCGTCGGACTCGCCGAGCCTTAGGACCATCGTCTGAGCGTCACGCAGGGACGCTGAAAGCGTGCTGAGGTGATCGATTGAGATGTATTTCTGTGTCTGTTTGTCCGCCGGGATCTTAAAGCGGTCGACATAGTCGCGAAAGGAGGCGGGACCCCAGAAGCCTGGTTCGCTGAGTTCGGCGAGCGCGGGTCCGAAGATGTCCTGCAACGGCTTCGCTCTGAAGTCGCGTCAGGCGGCAAACGTGACGACGAGTGGATGCTGTTCGCCCTTGCCGCTTACCTCATCCAGCGTCTGCGCGCGCCGGTAGCGAACGGTGACGCCCGAGTTGCGGTCAGCCTTATCCTTCTTGAGTGCAACCGGATCCTGCAGGTTCTTCACGAAGTTCGGATCATCGGCCTTTTCGCGCAGCTCCTTCAGCTTCGCGGCGTTACCGTCTTCCACCTTTCTGAGGCGGTCACGCACCAGCCAGACCACTTCCTCCCTGAGGCAGAACGTGCGGTCTCCATTGGTGCCTGCGAACGCCCACGCAGCACCTTCCTTGTGATCGGCTTGATACAGCTCCGTGTAGCCGTCATCGCCGGCGCCTGTCTTCGCAAGGACCTTGACCGCCACGGTTTCCGGCATGGGGGGAGGGACGTTCAGCCCGACGCGGCTCAGGTCGGTCATAAGCTTGTGCTGTAGATCAGCGTGGTACAGGTCTCGCAGTCGAGTGACCCACTGATAGCGGCTCGCCATGCTGCTCTTCGACCCCATCGCGTGCCGACCGATGGTGACAGGCCACTTGGCGTTCCACTCCACGACATATGGCTTGGAGTTCAGCATGATAAGCATGTTGCTCTTGTGGTCGGCCTCGGAGAGTGGCTTCAACTCTCCACCGATCATGGTAATCGTCGCCACCTTCTCCCGCTCAGGAACCAGATCGCACGACGGTGTCACCACGGCCAACACTTCCGGTAGCGCTTTTCGAGACTTGAGCACCTTCTGGTCCGTGCCGAAGATCTCGTTGTATTTAGCCGTGGCAATGAAGATGTCACCGGACCAAGCGGCTGGCCTGAAACCGTCCTCCCCAACTCGGATGCTGGTCGTGGTCAACGAGTTGTAGAGGCTGGTTATCTCTAAGGTTGGCGCTACCCGGCCCGGGATGATGTCCGGGAGTTTCAGCTTCGCGGCCACCTGCGCCACCCCGCCGCTTTGCAGCTTGCGCTCCACTCCATCGGTGAGCGCGCCGCTGAAGAGCCACGCGAGATAGTGTGGGAGCGGTATCCGTTCCGTGGAGAGCCTGTATTGATTGAGGTAAGAGTAGTCGGGCAGATCCAACTTCCTCAGGCTGACGAGTAGTTGCTCGCTGGCCTCCTCCACAGCCTTCTTCCATGCGCTCGAGAGCTCGACCAGTGCATCCGAGTTCGGCTTGTGCTTCGCAAGCGAGAGGATCGTGTGCTGGGCCCTCACTGCGTCTCCCTCGGCAAGATCCTTTGGGAGAAAGGACATTCGGCTGGCGAACATCTTCGCGCCGTCCCTGAACTCGGGCAGGTCCTCCGCTGTCGCCATGGATGAGATCAGCATGACCAGGGGAACGGCATCCGTGTTCGCCTCAACCAACTTCTTCAGAAAGTCGATCGAACGCTTGCGGGCATTTGACTTCTTTTGCTCGGAGAGCGTCGCGTCCGGCTTGGAAGGCACCTCGTCCGACAGGTAGAAGTCGAGGAATACCATGTCGTAGCCCACGACCATCTCGGCCGTGGTTGCGCTGTCCAGCTCTACCACCTCCGCCACGCCCGCGTCACGCAGGAGGAGTTCTTTGAGGCATCGCAGCGGTCGAAGCTTGTCCCTCTTGTCGGCGCTCAGCGCCTCGTAGCCCGCCAAGAGGGCCCTCAGCTCGGAGCCAGGCTCGGCATCGACATAGGCATGCCAGAGAGCGTCGATGTGCTTGCCGTCTCGCAGCCCAGCCAGCGCATCCTCCAGGTCGAGGCCGCTTCGCGTCTTGAGTTCGGCGGGGAGGGTGGAGATCTCGCCTTCCTCAAGTCGGTCACTCAGGTCTTGCAATGCGTTCCGCACCGCAGCGAGCCCGGCCTTCGCGAACGCCTCGAAGTCCGGTTGGTCGTAGGCATCGTCCACGATCGCGACCTTGGCGATCTTGAGAGCCTTGAACGTGGTCTTGAGTTCCCCCGAATATGGCATGTCACTGTCCGCTCAGATCAAGGACGAAGGTGTTGTACCGGCCGGGCCGGATGGTCGACGTGCGTTCCAGATCGAGGGTCCAGCCGTGATAATGGGCGACCTCCCTGGAGATGAAGAGCCCAAGTCCATGACCTTCTCCCGCCGGGCGGCGCGTCACGAACGGCTGGAAGATCTCGCTTGCGATATCCGGCGGCACACCAGGTCCGTTGTCGGTGACCGTCACGCTCTGATCCTGCGGGTCCACGTTGATCGTTATGGTAGGCGTGAGCTCGGGTTGGATGTTCCGCTGCTGCAGGACCCAGTAGAAGGAGTTCGACAGCAGATTCTCGACGATCTGCAGGAACATGCCCCGGACGGCCTTCACCTTCCAAGGACCGGCCTCGGAGTAGCTGCCGTCGATCACGATGCCGTGGCGGCGCATCTTGCCCGTGTGCCCCTCCACCACCTCTCTGAGCGTGGCGCCAACGTCGAAGGTCTCCTTCACCTGCCTTCGTGCAGTGCTCATCGGATCTAAGTTGGCGACGCGCTTTCCTATGGTCCGAAGTTGCTCGGCCAGCACGCTGATCGCCGCCGCGTCGCCCTTCTGGAGGCTTGAACGATCTATGTCGGAGAGGGTGCGGAGCGTGGCTGAGGTCGTCCGCTCAAGTTCGTGCATCACGAATTCGATCATCAGACCGACGCCCGCGAGGTGCACGAGCTGCGCTCGATCATTCGCGACCTCATCGCTGAGCGCTTTCGCCTCGTTCAAGTAGCCAGTTAGCTCCTTGATGATGCGCAGAGCCTCGCTGACGAGGTGTCGATTCTCTCTTGGGAGCAGCTGGTTGATCTCCCCCAGCTTCGCCTTGACCGCGTCCTCCGCACTTTCGATCTTCAACTCGATGTTTTCGATCGTAGTGCGCTCTTGAATGCGAGCGGCCCGGTCCTCCGCATCTATGAACTGCTTGAACTGGACGAGGACCAGGTGCTGGAGGATGCGGACCAGAGCCTTCTTCTGCGGAGTGTCGGTCAGGCCTTCTCGATTGGTCTGATCCTGAAGCCCTCCGTTCTTCCAGCTTATGCGCACACGGCCGACCACCTGTTGGCGGTTCAGCTTGTAGCCGGACGACGCGAAGGCGCGCTTGTCGAGTTCCAGCCAGTCGTCGGAGCCGCCGCCGTATGGGTTCACCCGATAGCCGTCGCGGAACAGCATCAGCCCACCGGACCAGCGCCCGATCTCAGCCCGGATCTCGGCTTGCGTGCCGATCCCCGCAACGTTCGTGATCAGGCGGCGGTTGAACCACCACATCTCGACCTTGAAAGGACCCACGTCGATCAGAAGATCCTTCGCGACCTTGCATACGGAGACGAGTTCGGTTGTGTTGAGGCTGAACGTGCGCGAGCGGTCTCGCACGCGATAGCGGACCTCACCTGAGAGGGCGGCCTCCGTTTCAGCCACGTCAAAGCTGGCCGACATGCTGCCGTGCGCCAGGTCCAGGATCTTACGGTCGATCTCGGGTATCTCCACCGGATCGCCATTGAACTTCAGCCGGATCAGGTCGTTGGCAGTCGAGCTCTCGAATGGGTCAACGAGTCTGGCAAACTCCTCGCCTGCGATCGCCTTGAGCTTCTCAACGGTCCAGTCGTCCTTGAGCCTGCGGATCCGCACGGTGGTCCCCGACTTCTTAGGGTCCATCTTCGGGCTCGACCTGCGCGGCTGCACGTCGACCTGCTCCAGAAGCGCGTCGGACTCGTGACTGAACATGGACCAGTCGATGTGGAGCGCGTTCAAGTAGGTATCGCCCGACCGGCTGGTGCTCACTTCGAGCTGGTCGCCCAGCCGCATGGTGGATAGCCTGCCGACTCCCTTCTCCCCGAGCGGTGCTCTGTCGGATCCGGCCCTGCGGGCCTCATCCCGCTGTTCACGGCGCGAGCGAGTGCCGATGGTGAGGTAGACCTTGTCCAAGTCATCCAGGGACATGCCGTGGCCCGTATCGACGATCTCGATATAGCCGTTCTCGTCATACCATGCCCACAAGTCCGCGACCAGTTCGTCGGTATCCTCGGCAGTCTTGGCAAGTTTAAGCGCCTGCTGCTTTGTGCTCGCATCCAGCCCCGAAATGCCGTCCACGACCGCTAGCACCCGGCGTCTGACCTTCGGAATTTCCGACGATCCATCGCTGACGGCTGCCAAGATGAGGTCGAAATGGGAGCGGAGCACCTTGACGGTGACGTTGATGCGAACGCGCTTCGACCCCGCGTCGACCGAGTTCTTGATGAGCTCATAGAGCGCCACTCCGTCGGAGCTGATGAGCTCGGCGCCCAGCTCCAGGATGGTTCGCGCCATGATCTTGAAGGCCATTCTCTTACCTTCCAGTGCTTAGCGCGCGGTCATTGCACCACGCCAGACATGATGGCGCTCTGGGCGCAGGAGAATGAACCGATCCGGTTGCATCCCGCATCGCCTGATCAGGGCGGTTCCGATTCAAAGCGTGCAGATGAGGCAGCTGCCATCCTCCTCCGGATCGTCCCGTCGGGCGAACACCTGGGCCAGCGTCAGGTCCGCACCGCGAGCCTCCTTGGCCGCCTGGCGCCTGCCGTGCTCCTCCTTGATGGCTGCCATGCGCTCGGGCCGCTCCAGCTCGGCCAGGCTTTCCCGCTCGCTCCAGGTGAATGTGTTTCCGCTGGCCTCGAAGGGTCGCTCGTAGGTCTTCGCCTCCTCGTAGAGTTCGGGATAGGTCTCCTTGAGACGGACCCACTCGATCTTCTGCTGATAGAAGCAGAAGAAGCAGCCGGACCGGGACCTGCCCCACTTCGTATAGGGGGGCATTCCGACGCCCGAGGAATGCAGGATCTCCTCGATGTCCGCGAGCTTCAGGCCCGCCTCCTGAAATGGGTAGACCGGAGTGATGTTCGGCTTGTGACTGATGTAGCCGGACCGGTTCTCGTCGGCTCTCAGGCCGACGTAGTTCAGCACTGGTTGCTCCCCCACGAACTCCTCGAAGGGCTTGAGCTTCAGCATCTTCGTGCACCACCGCCGATGGTTGGACGGTATCATGCCACCGTAGACGTCATACCAGTGGTCGAAACCCAGATCTGCGTTCAGGCGGTGCACCCGCTTGCCGAGGAAGTCCTCGATGCGCTCGAGATACTCGTAGGTCTCCGGCAGCTCCTTTCGGGTGTCCGAGAAGATGTACTCCATGTTTGGAACCCGGTCGCGCATGTAGATCGCGAGGGCGGCCGAGTCCTTTCCGCCGGAAAGGCTGAGGATGTGCCGCATCTCAGGCATCGCTACGTTCCTTTTCCTCTGGCATTGGGACCTGCGCCAGGAGTTCGGCGAGAATCATGTCGGCGTCGCTCCGTCCGTCGAGCAGCTTTCGGATTGCCTCCATGGTGCCCTTCCGGCCGGGCGCCTCCGCCCGCTGCCTTACGAAGAAGCTCCTCTCGTTCCCGTCTGCCGTCGTCAGGTGCACGCCGGCGACGGGCAGTCGGCCCGCCTCGGCCACACGGGCGAGCGCGAGCCACCGGGCAAGCCGCTGCGCCAGCTCCCTCACCTCGAACGTGTAGCGGTCCAGCGCATGGTCGTCCCAGGACGCGAGCCGGCGTCCTGCGAGGAGGCTGGCGATGCTATCGAGGAGCGCGTCCTCATCGAGATCGCGGCTCAGCATGCGCTCGACGAAGGCGCGGAGCCGATAGTCCCGGAGCTGCAGGACATGGGGCGCATAGTCGAGTTCGATCTGGCGCCGCAGATCCGCAATGGACCTGGTAGCAAACGCGTCCAGCGTCGCGGCGCGGACCAGATTGGCAAGCTTCCGCTCGGCCTCGTTAATTTCGGTCAGCGCCAGGTCGAGCTCCTCTGCCATCCTGGCCACGTCAATGGCGCCATTCTCCTCCAGCGATTCCGTGAGAGTCGGCAGGTCCTGAAAAAGCAGCGCCACAGGATCGCGCGCCTTCCTCATCGCGCTTCGGACCTCCCTGGCACGAACGCTGAGGTCCGCAGTGCGGCGGGTGTATTCCGGGATCGCGTTGAACCAGTGGTAGAGCGCCTCGACCACGGGCGTCAGCTCGGGCTCCGGCCGATCCTCTGTGGTCCATATGCCGAGGCGCTCGGTGAGGGCGCGAAGGACCTCGCGCCGACCATCCTCCTCCTCCACCTTGCGCAGCGCGAAGTTCACCGGGTTCTTCGCCAGCCGCATGAAGTGGGCGGTCGTGAGCTCTGGCTGAAAGCTGCCACGCTCCATTAGGGCGATGTTGCGGCGGTTCACCAGAAGATAGGAGGCGAGCAGCGGAAGCGCCGGTCCTGCCCGAAGCCCGAACGGGGGTTTCGCGAGCTCCGCGATCAGCTCGTCGAAGCGGACACTGCCGCGCTCCAGGAGAAGCTTGCCGACATGGTCCCAGACCGGCCGCCACTTGCGCGGGTCGGCGGCGGACGGCTGACGGAATGCGTAGGTCCCATCTTCCTCCCGGTGCAGCTGCGAGTCCTTGAACAGCGAGAGGAATATGGTCCGCTCGGGCGGAGCCCCATCCAAGCCCAGATAGGGCTCTGCACCCTTGCTGGTCATGAGCTCGAGCAGCTTGGTGCGGGCGGCCGCGATCGCCTTCGAGATCGTGGGGCGATTGATCAGCTCGTTCCGAAGTATGGGAGCTTTGCTGAATACGACGTCGCAGGTGGCGCTCAGGAGCGAGCTCAGCGCGCGGCGGTCCTTTATCGTAATCTGCTGGCCGGCTTGGAACCAGTCGCCACCTGTGTCCCCTTCGCGCTGAGAGAACGGCGCGACGATCGCCTGCATCGCTGCCTCAGCGGCGCCGACCCGGCGATCAACCTCCCCTCGAGCGAGGTCGTCGATCCGCAGTTCGGCGCAGTTGGACCTCACCCACCTCCACACGGCAAGCTCGTGAGCCTGAGCCAGGTCGGCGGGCTGTACGGGCTTCAGGTTGAAGATCGCAAGTGGACCTTCGGCGGTGGAACGCTCGCTCGTATGCTGGATAACCGCTGCCATGTCCTCGTCCGGATGGACGGGGATTAGACGGATCACCCCATCAGCATCGGCCGGCCGCTCCGCTGCGGCTCCGATGAGCATGGCGAAGACGCGTTGGTGGCCGGTCTGGTGGTAGTGACGATGAGCCACCAGCCGCCGCGGATCGGTATGGGCGAGGAGGTCAGGATCAAGGCGGGTGGGTAGCGGCACGGCGGCACGGGCGCGGGATACCCATTCCTCCAAGTCAACACTGGAGCCCGACCACAGGCTGTAGCCGCCGCGTCCCGCTCGACGGTGGACGAGCCCGCGCTCAAGCAGGGCGTCGAGCGAGGCCTCAACCGCGCCCGCGTCTTGGTCCAGGCACCATGCGAGGGTGTCCGCGTCCGCCGGAAGCCCGGGGAGCGGCTCCAGGACAGCGAGCAGGGCGATCACCTTCAGGACGGAAAGGGTCGCGGGCGGAAGGTCCCCCGCCAGGGCAAGCGCGTCGATCGCCAGGTGCCAGCGCCGCTCCCGGTCTGGCGATCGGAACCGCAACGCACCTTGCCCGGCCAGGTAGTCGAAGAGGCGGTCGGCTCGATAGAGCCCGTCCATTCCGTAGGGCGTGCTCGACATGTGCCGCTGGAGGCCTGCAGGTTCGAGCGACTGGAGGAAGCTGAAGATCGAGCGCTCGTTCTGCCCGAAGCGTCGCGAGCAGGCGGCGAGAGAGGCTACGACTCCAGGGTGCAGGGGATATATTGCTGGCGAGATGGCAGATACCGCTTCGCGGCTGCAGGCGAAGACTCCGCGGGCGACCGCCTCGTGCAGGAGATCGCGCATGCCGCTTTCCACGTCGCCATCATGGGCCCGGGCCGGCCTGAGGGCCTCGGCGACCAGGAAGAGCGACTGCTCCGCCGGCTCACGGAAGGGAAGCTCCTCGTAGCGTTCGGCTGACCTCGCCCATTCGCCTTCTGCCCACCCTCCTAATCCGGCCACATAGTCGGAGAACCGGTTGTGGAGGAACCCGACCACGCCCAGGTGGGCGCCCGGACCGCCGCAGAGCTCCGCCAGCTGCTGGAAGATCGACGGATCCTCGGCTGCGGGGTTCGCCGCAGCATATTCGATGAAGCGCCCCATCTCATCAATGAGGAGGAGCAGGCCCGTCCCGAACTCCTGGAGATGGGCCTTGGAGACCGATGCGAGCAGATCCAGCACGGAACGGATGTCCCGTAGCCCAGAGCGCCGCTCAGCCGCTACTGACAGCCCCAGCTGGTGGAGCGGCTCGTTGGCCATGCTGCCATCTCGCGAGACTAGGCGGACCAGGACCGACACGATTTCGTCCGCCATGCTGGCCCGGCGTCCCACAAGGACCAGGGGGGCATAGGCGGGTATCTCCGCCTTCGTGAGACTGGCGTCTGCTACCATTTCGTGGGCACGGCCCGTGGCGTCGCTCTCCATGAGCAGTCGGGCAAGCAGAACTCCGAAGGAGGACTTACCGGATCCGTAGGGCCCCGTGACCCGGAATGCCCGCTGAGTGGACGTGGGTGCCAGTCCCCGTGCGATCCGCTCCAGGGCCTCGCGTGCGGAAGGCGTCAGCACGTAGCCGTCGAGCGCTGCAGGATCCTCGTAGTCGCGCGCCAGATCGACGGCACGCACATACCGCCGTGCGACCAAGACCCGCGCGGAGATCAGCGGTTCGGCCATGCGTATTTCTCCAGTTCGTCGGTGATGTCGGCTTCCCCGACGAGGTTCATGCCACCGGCTCCATCCTCCACCAGTGCCATTCCCTTTACCTCATCGGAGAGGTCGGACAGGAGGGCGTGGAGGGATATCTCGTCCAGTCTCAGCAGACTGCCCGGCCCTCGCCGGTCGAGCATCAGGCTGCGCACCGAGAGAGTGCGGGAGCCCGCAGCTGTTCCAATCCAGAAGTCGTGGAGCGCGTAGGCGAAGCTGCGCAGGTCCAGCTCAGGCCGGGGGCCCCGGGTCAGCTTCACGACGCTCTTGCCTCCGGAGGTGCCGCTTACGAGCAGGCCGAGTTCCTGGAAGGGGGAGCCAAGGGCATCCTCCTGCTGTCCGTCGTCCGCCCTTGCATAGGTTCTGACCAGCATGTCGACGTGAGCCGTTGCGGTTCCGGCAGTGATCGGACCACGCACGGTGAGCGCGCGTGACTGCACCTGGGATACCAGTCGCTCGCGGGTGATCTCCGGATCGGCCAGCTCCTGGAATACGACGACCCAGGCTCCGAGACCGGCATGGGCCGCGATCCTCCAGTGAAGGCGCCAGAGCGATCCAGGGTCCTCAAGGTATGGATCAAGGCCAGTCTGCTCATCCAGGAGCAGGTTCGCGAAGCTGGTTACGAGCGAGCTGTCCCTGCTCACCTGGATCAGCCCCAGGGCCTCGCCCCAGAACCGGATGGACTTTACCATGTTGCGGCCGAGGCCAAGACCCAGGATCGCGCGCTCGTCGCTCGTGAAGAGCGCCGGATCCTTGCGCACCCACTCATAGAGCTTCGGCAGCCACCCGTAGCGGACGGCGAAAGACTCGTGCCCGGAGAAAACCCGGGCACGACCGCCAGCCGGATCCCAGCCGGTGCGCCGGTCCTCCGATGCGTTTGTCTTCATCTCGCCGCCCCCCTCGAATGTGCACTTCTACTATGGACTGCCTGAATCAGGATGCGGGCAGCCTCCTCCACCTCTTCCATCGTGGTTCCTCTTCCGAACCCGATCCTCACCGCACCTTGGATCGTGGCAGCGTCGAGTCCCATCGCGGAGAGGACACGCGATGGCGCCATGGCACCGGACGAGCATGCTGATCCCGTCGATAGCGCCACTCCGGGGGCCCGCGCCAGCAGTTCCTCGGCTTCCACTCCCGGAATGGAGATGTTCAGGTTGTGCGGGACCCGGTCCGTCATGGAGCCGAGGATCTGAACGGTGCCGATCCCCTGCTCCAGACGCGCCAGGAAACGATCCCGAAGCTGTTCGACGTGGCGACGGTCCTGATCCATCTCGGCCATCGCCAGCCGGCATGCCTCGCCCAGACCGACGCAGAGCGCGACCGGCATGGTGCCGGGACGGATCCCTTCCTGCTGGCCCCCTCCCGTCATGAGCGGCCGCAACAGGCGGCGAACCTCCCTGTCTGCGATCAGGGCGCCAATCCCCTGGGGCCCGTGGACCTTGTGGCCCGAGAGCGTGATCGCGGACAGGCCCGAGCCGAGCGTCACGCTGATGCGACCGGTTGCCTGCGCGGCATCGGTGTGGAGCGGTATGCCGGCCTCTCTGCAGAGGCCGGCCGCGAGTTCGATGGGCTGGATCGTGCCTACCTCGTTGTTGACCGACATCAACGAAACCAGGTCAGGACCATCGTCGAGGACGCGCTCCAGCGCGTCAGTATCGACCAGCCCGTCCTCGCCGACAGGCACGGTCGTCACGCGCGCACCGCTCTGTTCCAGGGCTGCAGCCGTGTCAGCGACGCATGGATGCTCGATGGAGGAGATCGCCAGATGCGATCCGGGGCCGATCAGGCTCCGCAAGACAAGGTTGGCGGCCTCGGTGGCTCCGGAGGTGAAGATCACGTCCTGTGCCTGGGCGCCTGCTGTCGACGCGACCTGATGCCGGGCGTGCTCGATCGCCCGCATGGCGCGCCGGCCGTCCTCGTTCTCGGATGCGTGCGGATTGCCAGGCTTCAGCAGCCAGGGGAGCATCGCCTCCAGAACCCTCGGGTCCAGGGGTGTGCTCGCCTGCAGGTCCAGGTAGATCGTGCTCACCGCGCCAACCTCGCCGCGGTCGCGATCACCTCGTGCGGGACAGCTTCGGCCAGGTCCGCCAGGACGGCCAGCCTCTCGATCGGCTCCGCCTCCATGAGTCGGCGAAGGTGCGTTTCGCGGCGGCGCCTCACGGCCTCTCGCGATCGGAAGTCCTCACCGATGTAGGTGTAGTCGTGCAGCACTGGACCAGGCTCGTAGTTCGTCCAGGCGCACTCCGGCACCAGCCCTAGGTGGGTGCCGGCCATGTATTCGGTTCGATGCCAGCCTTTCAGCATCCCATCATAGAAGTCGCAGGGATAGCCGCTGAGGACGACCTTGCAGGGAAGCTGGACGAGCACCTCCAGCAGCTTCTGGTGGTCCTTTGCGCCGTAGTCATGCCGGTAGCATTTCGCCCGCCGGCGCACCGCCGGCCAATATGGCGGGTCCGAGTAGACCAGTTCATCCCCTCGGAAGGTGAAGCTGGTCAGGAAGTCCACCGCGTCGCCGGTCACCATCTCCACGTCTTTTCGTCCAAGCGCACGCCAGGCCTCACCGACTGCCGGGTCAAGATCGACGCCGATGTTCCGTTCGGCTGGTCGCTTGGCTCGCATGACCGCACCACCGCCCAAGTGCGTCTCGATGTAGACGCGGTGCGGCGGCATGAGGTTGATCAGGAGCTGGAAGGTGCGGCCCTTCCCACCGGGGTATCTCATCGCAGAAGCATCGCAGAAAACTGCGATGCCTTCAATAGCGTGGCCACGCTGTGGTCCTACGACCTCCCGACCGAAACGCCCAGCGGCGAGCCGCGCCACCTCACTCGAATTAACGCGCAAGTCCGCCGGTGTAGTACAGGAGTTCCTGTTGATGCAGCGACAGGTGACCTGCAGGTGGCGGAAGGGCGCTCATCCGAGTGCGTCCGCCAGCTCCGCCCCTGTCACTCGTCTGAAGCCCGCCGGCGTGGGTTCATCCGGCCCAGCGACGCGGATGCCGCCGACCACCTCCTCAGCCTTCTGGTGCGCCAGGTTCGTCCAATCGTGTTCGAAGATCGTGGCGAAGTAGCGCGCGACCTCTGGATCGCGCACGAGCAGGCTCGCGTCGCGGTTGTATAGCGCGCCCTCGTTCGTGAGGTTGTGGCTTCCCAGTAGAACCATCTCCCCGTCCACGATGATGCCCTTCGTGTGGCATCGCAGCTGCAGTTTGACGCGGCTCATGTCGAACCCGTAGTCCTTCAGGCGCTCGAGCAAGGGCTGCTGCCTGCGACCGCTCTCCGCGCCGAACTCGCGACCGTCGCGGAAGATGATGCGGACATCCAGGCCTTCGCGCTGGCGCTTCAGGAGAGCTGCGAAGAACGCGTCGAACTCGTCGACATTCTCGGTCAGCATGTTGAACGACTGGTTCTGAACAAGCACGCTGTCCTGGGCGTCGGTCACCATCCTCGTGGCATGCATCAGGAAAAGGCGGTTGCCTCGGGTGTCCCGATCAGGCGTGAGCAGCGGCTGCACGTCCAGCTCACGGTCGAGGACGAGGGGCTCGAAATAACGTGCTCGGCGGCGGTGGGGCTCCTCGAAGAAGGCGACTTCAGGGACGAACAGATCCGGTGATTCCAGAATAAGGGCCTCGGTCACGGGGACCCTCTGTGCTTCGGCGAAGTCCCATTCGATGAACTTCTGGAAGGTCCGGGCAAGGTCGGGCTGCGCGATGATCGCGTGCCACTCCCTGTTGTGCTTCTGCAAAGCGGCGGGATCGGTGGACTGCTCGCCGGCGGGATCGATGTCGGCCTGATTTGAGTCCTTCCAGTTGCCGCTCGACAGCCAGACTTCCTCCCCGTCACGGACAGCCACCTTGATGTGGTATGCGCTTGGCACGAGGCCGCCCGCCCCTGCGGAGGCCCATACGTGCCGGAACTTCTTGCCCAAACGGTCCTTCATCCCGTCCACGGCGCGCTCGGTGCCCTTCCGCTGGGTCACCATGGTGAGCGACTTGCCGGTCCCGGACATGGCCGCGGCGATGCTGTCGCTGACGTGGTTGGGTTCCCACTCGTACATGGTGGCGGTCAGCTTCGACCGGATCCTGCTCAGGAACGCCTTGAGGTTTGGAAATCCGGAATCCGGGCTGACGTGGAAGATCGCCTGCATGCGCGTCTTCACTCGGTCTAGCGTGAGGTCCGGGGGCTCGCGGTATTTGCCCGGACGGGCGCGCACCTCGGCGAAGGGGTCCAGGATCCCCAGCCCCGCGAGTTGGTCAGCCAGCGGCGCTGTCCGCACGTCGACGCCGACCCCCAGATACGCATTGGGTATCGCGCGCTTGCGGCTCGCCGTCAGGTCTTGGGTTGGAAGCTTCTTCCGCAGTTCAACCACGACGACCCGCTCGTCCGTGATCCAACCTCCTCTGAAGCGGTAGCCTGGCCTCACATCCAGGACGTCGGGATCGTCGGCAAGCTCCGCGCTGGCGACTGCGACCGCTGCATCGAGGCTGCCGCCCTGCGGAAGCCCGCCATGGCTGCTTGCATCGACCTGTCCTAAGCCCAGACCTGGGAAGCGCACCTCAATCTCAATCGGCACGCTCAGGGTCAGGCGAAGGGTGGAGCCCACCACAGTGCTTCCGACGGCCGGCTGCGGCGGCACGATGGGTGATCCTGCAGTAGCATCCACACGGGCAGGAGCATCAAGGAGACCGCGGCGCGCGTCTGCGAGGAGTGCCTTCAGCTTGGGGGCGGGCACCGCGTAGTTCGCCTCCTTGAAGAGGCCAGCGAAGTGCAGTGCCACGGCCTCACCGGACTTCAAGCTTACGACCACCGAGCCAGAGTTTCCCCCCAGGGTCGAGCAGTCGTGCTCGATCTCCTGCTCACCGGTGGCGAGGATGCCGCCAGGAGCAAGACGCTTCTTGTCGTAGACGTCACCAAACAGCTTCTTGACCAGCGCCTGATCTGGGATGCGGGAGTCCCGCGCGGGGTAGCCGATCGTGGCGACGAAATCGTCCCCGTCGATTGAACTTGCAAGCGGGATCGGCTGGGCCATCGCCAGCTGGCCGGCCTTGCGGATGACGCGGAGGAACGCGACGTCCGGACCATCGCTCGGCGCGATCCAGAGGATTTCAGAGAGCGCGTATTCCAGCGCGGCGGCACGCTGGTACTCTTCCAGGAAGTCGATGCGGGCGGTCATTCGCGCACCGTTCACGCCGCTGCGATATACGAATTTCGCGTTGTCCCGGCGGCCGAATTCGACTGCGACGTGACGGTTGGTGACGATGACGTCGCTGTCGATCAGCCACCCAGTCCCGACCCAGGCGAACTCCGGGTGGTTCGTCACCTCCACCCTGCCCACTGCGGGGATGACGCGGTCTATGAGCGAGCGAGATCCCAGGATCCGGTCTCGCCAGGTCTCGCTCGACGGCCCGGAGAAGTCCTCCGTCACCTTGTTTTCGGCGATTATGAACACCGGTCGCCCGACGGCCTTGATGATGGACTCTGCGGCGACGGCGGCGTCTGCCCGGACGCTGTCGCTCTCATCCACGAGCGGGATGTCGGGATCCGATATGATCGAAAGAAGCCGATCCCGAAAACCCGGAAGATTGGGTCCGCTGAGCTTGCTCATGAGCTCTCGGGACAGGACCTCATCGCCCCTGCTCACCTGCGCGACTACTGATTTGAGGTGCCGCTCTTCCAGATCCGCCATGTCCGCCCCTCGTGTCCTTCGTGGCTGGTCGGGGCGGCCTGCCGGCCGCCCCGCCTGTAACGGTCAGCTCGCGTCCTTATCCAGTTCGTCCAGCAAGTCCTGCAGGTCGCGCGCGTTCTTCAGCTCGTCCAGCCGGCGCTTGGTTGCGGCGCCCGGAGCGTCGCGGATGGTCTGGGCGCCGGCCACGCCGGCGTCGATGACGCTAGCGACGTCCTTGCCTGCGCTTCCGATGTTGTACTGGAGCATCGTCGGTTCGCCCGAGGCGCCGAACTCGGCGCCCACCGTTCGCCCGCCGAAGATGCTTCCGCCAGTCCGCATCGAGTGCAGGCGTGACAGCTGCGGCAGCTTGACGGTCGCGGTTCCGGACGCGGTCTTGGCCTCCCTCCAGTTCTCGTCGGCGGCACAGACGCTTCCCACGGCACACGGCTTGGGATTTGGCCAAAGCTGCACGCTCGCCGGAATGGGCCGCAGATAGATCAGGTCGCGGGTGTGCCTCTTCTCCACGTTCGCGACGTCCGCCGCGCATGCAGCCGCGGCGGCGGCCTTCGGATCGCAGCCGAACCAGCTGGCGAGGCGCGAGTCGGGAGTGATTTTCACCTGATAACCGAACACGCCCGGAAGCGGAGGCTTTCGGGATTGGAGCAGCGTCTCGATGCTCGGCTTCTCCTGGTCTACGGCATACCTCGACGCGGTCACTTCCCTCCGCACGGACACCACGCGAAACCAGCGGCTGATGTCGGGCGCGGGGATCTGGGCGCTAAGGTTCGTTACCGACGCGTCGGGTGCGATTGCTGGAGTAAGGCCACCCTTCAGAGTGGCGGTAATCGTCAGCGCTGACTCGAGGTCGCCAACCTGGCTTCGTCTGAGCGTCAGGAGCTCCTGAGAGGCTGCCGAACTGGCGCCCCCGATGAGCTGCGCCTCCAGGTCGGCGATGTCCTTCCGTCGTTGCGCCAGCTGCGCCAGCTTCGCCGCGACCTCGGGTTGGCATTCCAGATACCAGTGCGTCGAGAAGTAGCGCCTCCTCGCTCCAGGTCGGGCGACACCCTCGTCCAATGCCCTCGTGCTGCCCAGCGCGGCGGCGGCGGCGCCGACGCCCAGTATGGGATTGGCGCTCATCGCCACCACCGCCGCGCCAGCCTTGATCAGCGAGACAAGGAGCGGCCCTCCTTGGCCCGTCGTCTGCCCATTGAAGTCCTTCAGGTACCAGTCTTCGCTGAAGTGCAGCTTAGTCTCGCGGTCCACGAGGAAGCCGCTCTCGGTGTTGAGAGAGACAAGTCGCCGAGGCACCTGCTTCCCAGCCAAGGCGGCCTTGTATTCGATGCCTATCTCCAGGCCCTCCGCGCCTGGCGCCAGCCGCGACTGCTTCTCGCCGCTTTCAGGGCATCTTGTGATCCGATGGGAGACGCCGGCGGTCACCGTGAGCGCAGGCAGTGCGTACTCGATGGTGACGGGCTCCTTAGCCCAGGCCGACCCGGCAAACGCCGTGGAGCCCAAGGTTGCGGTGGCAACGGCGTAGCGAAGCATATCACCCCCTGTGTATCTAGGTGCAGAAGCATACGGGAGCGCACCCGCACCAAAGACGCGCCACGACCTACAGTTCGGAACCCGGAATCGCGGGCGGCCTTGGGAAGTGTGTCACATTGCCGCTCTCGCGCAAGCTCGCCTCGGCGGACGAGCGCGACAAACATGAACCGGATCGGTTGCATCCCCAGCAGCCGCCGTCTTCTGCCGAGGTCTCACTGGGCGCGCTCAGCCAGGAGCATGAGAATTGGCGGCTCGCGCCAGCAGGCTGTGCCGGGTGCCGTAGCAGAGGTAGATGATGAAGCCGGCGAAACCCCAACCCAGGAACGTCAGCATGGCAGCGGCGGAGAGTTGGCTGAAGAGGAAGACGCAGCCGATGGCCGCAAGCGGGGCGACCAGCCATACGGCGGGAGTCCGGAACGGGCGGTTCCGCTCCGGTTGCTTGGCTCTGAGCACCAGGACGCCCACGGACACGGTGAAGAAGGCGAAGAGCGTGCCGGTGTTCGAAACCTCGGCCAGGCGACCGACAGGAAAGAGAGCCGCCAGTCCGGCCACGAAGATGCCCGTCCAGAGCGTCACGACATGTGGAGTGTTGAACCTAGGATGCGTCCGGGAGAACATTGCCGGCAGCAGGCCGTCTCGCGCCATGACGAAGAAGATGCGGGTCTGCGCGAAGAGCATCATCAGGATCACTGAGGGCAGCGCTATGGCGGCCGCGAAGCCGAGCAGTTGTCCGACGCCCGGGTGACCGAGCCGGCGCAGCACGAAGGCGAGTGGCTCGGCCGACCGGGACAACTCGCCACCAGGCTGTGCTCCGACGGCCCCGACCGCGCCGGCAGCGATGAGGATGTAGATGGTCGTGCAGATCACCAGCGATCCTATCAGGCCGATCGGCAGTGTCCGGCTCGGGTTCTTCGTCTCCTCCGCGGCTGTGGAGACAGCATCGAAGCCGACATAGGCGAAGAAGATCGAAGCGGCGGCTGCGGTGACCCCGACCGTGACGCTCTCTCCCGAGCCCCCGCCCATCTGTGTGGCGAGGAACCCGTTCGGCATGAATGGTTCGAAGTTGGAGATCTGCATCGCGGGGAGCGACAGGGCCAGAAACAGCGCCAGCACCGCTAGCTTGATCCCAACCAGCACGATGCTGAGACGGGCGCTCTCCTTTGTGCCCACGATCAGGAGGGCGGTCACGGCAAGGGCGACGAGAAGTGCCGGGAGGTTGATCAGGCCCGGAGTCGGGTCGAACGGACCCCTGACCAGGGTGATCGGCACGTCGACTGCCATGGCCGCCTCCGCGAAGCCGACCATGTATCCAGACCACCCGACCGACACCGCCGACGCCGCGATCGCATATTCGAGGACCAGCGCCCACCCGACGAGCCAGGCGAGGGGCTCGCCCAGAGTCGTGTATGCATAGGTGTAGGCGGAGCCGGACACCGGGACCATCGCCGCCAATTCGGCGTATACGAGCGCGGTCAGGCCGCAGACGACGGCGGCAATGACGAAACTGATCATCATGGCGGGCCCTGCCTTGGCCGCGGCATCAGCCGTCAGCACGAAGATGCCTGTCCCTATGATCGTGCCGACGCCGAACATGGTGAGCTGCAGGGCGCTCAGCGAGCGGGTGAGCTTCACCCGGTCAGCGTTTGCCAGGACCTCGTCGACTGGCTTAACGCGCCAGAAAAGCATGCCGCACCTCATTGTCGGGACTGGCCGGTTGCCCGCCGCGCCGGCTGATGTGCTCCATCCAGTGGCCGGACGCGGACGGGCTCGGGCGTGACTTCAAGCAGGAAGCGTTGGGTCTGCCGTCCGGACGGAGACCTCGTAGGCGGCCTCCGTCTTGGCACGCACCTCATCAGCTGTGACGCCGGGCGCGAGCTCGACGAGGCGGAAGGGTCCGCCCTTGGCAGTGCGTTCGAAGACCGCCAGGTCGGTGACGACCATGTCGACGACGCCACGTCCCGTAAGCGGCAGCGTGCAGGTCCTCTTGAACTTGGCGTCGCCGCCCTTTGAGATGTGCTCCATGAGGACGATGATGCGCCTCACGCCGGCTACGAGATCCATCGCGCCGCCCATGCCCTTCACCATCTTGCCTGGGATCATCCAGTTGGCGAGGTCTCCATTCTCGGAGACCTCCATGGCTCCGAGGATCGACAGGTCGATGTGACCGCCCCGGATCATCGCGAAGCTGTCCGCGCTCGAGAAGTAGCTCGTGCGCTCCAGCTCCGTGATCGTCTGCTTGCCGGCGTTTATGAGGTCGGGATCCTCCTCCCCCGCATAGGGGAAGGGTCCCATGCCCAGCATGCCGTTCTCGCTCTGCAGGGTGACGTCGATGCCCGGCGCGATGAAGTTCGCCACGAGCGTCGGCATTCCGATGCCCAGGTTGACGTAGTATCCGTCTCGGAGCTCACGTGCCGCTCGCGCGGCCTGTTCATGGCGGTCCCAGGCCATCAGGCGGGTTCCCTCTCGCGAAGCGTGCGCTGCTCGATGCGCTTCTCGTAGCTGCCACCCTGAACCAGCCGCTGGACGAAGACGCCGGGAGTATGGATCTGGTCGGAGTCCAGGCTCCCGGCCTCCACGATCTCCTCGACCTCCGCTACCGTGACCTTGCCGGCGGTGGCCATGACTGGATTGAAGTTGCGCGCGGTCTTCCGGTACACCAGGTTGCCGTACGGATCCGCCTTCCAAGCCTTGACGATTGCCAGATCGGCGACCAGCCCCGTCTCGAGGATGTACGTGTGGCCCAAGAAGTCCTTGTGCTCCTTTCCCTCGGCGACCAGGGTCCCGACACCCGTCTTGGTGTAGAACCCGGGAATGCCGGCTCCTCCTGCCCGGATGCGCTCGGCCAGTGTGCCCTGCGGGTTGAACTCGAGCTGGAGCTCGCCGGAGAGGAACTGGCGTTCGAACTCCTTGTTCTCCCCGACGTATGAGCTCACCATCTTGCTGATCTGGCGGCTCCTGAGGAGCAGGCCCAGACCGAAGTCGTCGACGCCTGCATTGTTCGAGATGACGGTGAGGCCGTTCACGCCGGAGTCCTGCAGGGCGGCGATCAGATTCTCGGGGATGCCGCACAGGCCGAAGCCGCCCGACATCACCGTCATGCCGTCGAACAGCAGTCCCTCGAGCGCCGCATGAGGATCCGGAAAGAGCTTGCGGCTCATGCGAAGCTCTCCCGAAGTCCGGTTGATGCGTGGGCGGGCCCAAGCACGTCGAACGCCCGTGACACCGCCGCACCAGCCGCCTCGGTCAGGCGCCGGACACCCTCGATGATCCTTTCGTTCGGCAGCGCGAATGACAGCCTGAGGTGGCCCTGTGCCCCGAAGGCGCTACCTGGGACGGTCGCCACACCGAAGTCCTCGAGCAGGAGCAGCGCCAACTCAAGGTCGTCTCCCGGAACCTTGCCATTGCTCAGCGGCTGTCCGAGCCATGCCTCGAAGCTCGGAAATACGTAGAACGCTCCCTCCGGCCGGTGGCAGACGACGCCTGGCAGTCCTGCCAGTTCGTCGCAGATCAGGTCGCGTTTCCGTTCATACTTGGCGAGCTCCTGAGCGACGTAGCCGTCGTCAGCCAGCAAGGCGGCCTCGGCCGCGGCCTGAGACACTGCGTTGACTGAGTAGGTGGACTGCCCCTGCAGGAAAGCAATCGCGTCGATCAACCACTGGGGCCCGGCCGCGTAGCCCAGGCGCCATCCTGTCATTGCGAAGGTTTTGGAGACGCCATCGATTATCAGGACCCGGTCTCGGAAGAGCGACGCGAACCGGGCGATCGGCTCTGGGGAACGCCCTTCGAACGTCAGGCGCCGATAGATGCCGTCGAGCAGGATGTGCACGTGCGGGTGACGCGCCAGAACGGCCGAGATGGCCTCGATGTCTTCGTCGATGACGGCGCCCGTGGGATTGCTCGGGGAGTTGATGACCAGCCACTTGGTTGACGCCGAGATGGAGGCCTCCAGCTCAGCAATGTCCGGACGGAACCCGTCTTTGATGGAAGATCCGACTATGACCGGCCTTGCGCCGAGCGTTCCTGCGATCACTTTGTATTGTGCCCAGAAGGGTGCGAGCAGGAGCACCTCGTCGCCCGGGTCGAGCGTGGCGCGGAACGCGTTGGCGATACCCTGAAGCCCCCCGGTGGTGACCAGGACCTGCTCTGACGCATACTCGACGCCATAGTCGGTGAGGAGGCGTCGTTGGATCGCCCGGCGCAGCACTGGCGTGCCGTTGGCAGGAGGATAGCCGGTCCTGTTCTCACGGATGGCGGCGATGGCCGCGTCCTTTGCCACTTGCGGCGGAGCGCCGTCCGGCTCGCCTACACTGAACGGGACGATGTCTCGTCCCGTCAGGGCGAGGCGCTGCCCACGATCGATCAGTTCGTTCAGGGGATTGTTGAAGCTCGTCGGCAGCCGTTGCGACAGAATCATGATCTACAGCCTCAGGAAGGCGATGCGCCGGGATCGGGAAGATTGCTTCGGGGCCGCCCCCGAAGGGGAGGGCGGCCCCGGGCTGGCGCGCGCTAGAAGTTCTTGCCGATTTGAATGCCGTAGGTTCGAGGCGCGCCGAAGAAGTTGAGCGTCCCGATCACGCCGTCGGCTCTGATGATGCTCGTCCGGTAGGTCTTGTTCGTGATGTTGCGCGCGAAGAGGCCCACGTAGAAGTCGTGCTCCTCATTGTTGTACTGGACCCTGGCGTTGAAGAGGTTGAAGCCCGGCTGCTCGACGAAAGGCTGATTGAAGACGTCGAAGAAGATGCGGGACGAGTAGCGCCACTCGCCGCTGACCGTGACATCGCCGCTTGCGACCGGCGCCACGTAGTTGAACCCCGAGCTGAGCGTCCACTCCGGGGCGCGCGGCAGCCGGTTTCCGGCGAGGTTCAAGGCGACGGTCGCGTCATCGTCCGCGTTCGCGGTCCGGTAGTCCCGGAACTCGGCGTTGAGGTAGGCGGCGCTGAAGTCCAGCGTCAGCCCTTCAACCGGTGCGAGCTGTATGTCGACCTCAGCGCCAAAGACACGCGCCTTGGCGGCGTTGGACACGACCCCGGTCGCTCCCAGGACGGGATCGCGCAGCCGCACCTGAAGGTTCTTATAGTCATAGTAGAAGACGGCGGCGTTGGTCCGGAGGGTTCGGTTGAACCAATCCGCCTTGAGGCCCGCCTCGTAGCTCCAGATATACTCGGGGTTGAACACCTCGCCCCCGCCATTCGAGTTGAAGCCACCGGACTTGAAGCCGCGGGTGGCGGATGCGTAGAGGAGGCGGTTCGGTGCAAACCGGTATTCGAGGCCGAACTTCGGCGTAAGCGTGCTCCAGCTCTCGCTGCAGCGCTTCTCCGCGGCAGGAACCGGTCGCGGATCGCATGCCGGCGCGGTGGGCGTCAGCGGGTCAACGAGCCGGAAGTCGTGCTTCTTCTCGTAGCTGTAGCGTAGTCCGGCAGTGGCCGAGAGGTCCGTCGCCAACTCGTAGGTAAGCTGCCCGAATGCGGCCAGCGCGTCGGTCGTGAGGCGGGCCGCGGGGCCGCCCAGCTGGACGTAGTCACCGGGCGCGCCGACCACGGCTGCGCCGATGAAGTAGTCGAAGAAGGAGGAGCCCTTCTCACGGAGGTAGTACCCGCCCAGGATCCACTCGAAGGGGCCGTCGTTCGCGGATGCCAGCTGCAGCTCCTGCGTGAAGACCTTGGACTTGCTGCCTTCGCGATCGTAGAAATACTGGGCGTTCGTGTTGTCGAAGTCCTGCACCGCCAGGTAGTCGTTGACCCGGTAGGCGGTGATCGAGCGGACCGTGACGCTGTCGCCTTCATAAGCGACCGTCGCCCGGAAGCCATAATCACGCACCGCATTGAAGACGTCGATGTCCTGATTGGAGCGGCGCACGTTGTCGAAGAGGATGCCGCCGAAGCTTTCGGCCGGCGTCCGCGAGATCGCGCCCGCCCGCCGAAGGAAGCCGGGCTGCGCGGTCGGGGACATCGCACCCGTTGCCGGGTTCACGAAGAAGTCGTTGAGCGGGATTCCGGCTGCAAGGTAGTCGCGACGGGGCGTGGGCCGTCCTGCCAGGAAGGCGGAGTCGTCCTGCTCGAAGTAGTCGGCGGCCAGCGTGATTTTCCAGCGCGAGCCCGGCTGCAGCAGAAGCTGCAGTCGCCCGCCATAGGTGTTCTCGTCGTCGACTTGGCGCGACCGGTTCGGATCCAGCACGTTCTTCGTGAAGCCGTCGCGGGTGGAACGGAAGAACGAGAAGCGGGTTGCCGCTCCCTCGCCGAGCGGGACGTTCAGGGCGCCTTCCGTGCGGACCTTGTCATAGTTCCCGTAGGTGAGCGCGAAGAAGCCTCCGAACTCCTCGCTCGGCTGCTTCGTCAGGATGTTGATCGCGCCACCGGTGGCGTTGCGGCCGTAGAGGATGCCCTGCGGTCCCTTCACCACCTCGACCCGTTCGACGTCGTAGAAGTCCTGGATCGCCGACGTGGCACGCGCGATGTAGACCCCGTCGATGTTGATCGCGACACTGGAGTCGGTTCCGACCCCCAAAATGTCCGTTCCCACCCCGCGCAGGAAGGGCTGTCCGAAGGCGCCATTCGTGGTGACCACGAGCGAGGGCGTCGAGAACTGCAGGTCGTTGGTCGTCTGCACGCCCGACCGCTGCAGCTCCGCGCCCGACTGCGCGGTGATCGCGAGCGGAACGTCCTGCAGCCGCTCGGACCGCCGCTCCGCGGTTACGACGATCTCCTCCAGCCCTCCCTGCTCTTCGCCGTTGGGGGACGCGGTGGTGGTGCTTGCGTTGGGCTCCGCCGGCTGGCCGCCGGCGCCCCCGCCCTCCTGGGGCGGTGCTGCGATCTGCGCGTGTCCGACCGAGGCGAGAGACAGGCAACCGGCCGCGATCGCGGCGGCTGAGCAACGAACGAGCAATTTGGGCATCTAAGGCCTCCCCTAAGATTATCTTTGCGAGCAGCCGACAGGTGGCTCGGAGATCGGGGAGGTAGCTCTCTGGTGCCGACTGTTCTTGAACATGCTTGCGGCTCTGCCGCCGGCGCGACCATCCGAACGGCGGGAGGCAACCGCATTCAAGGAAGAGTGGCCGGGGGATGATAGCCGAGGCCCAGAACCGAGCAGGGAGGGCGAGTTGGCCGCCAAGTACGTCTTGATCGTGAACTCAGAGCTGCCCGTTGGTCTCGCTTTGAACTGCGCCGCCATTCTGGGGATGTCGCTCGGCGCGCGCCTCGACGGAGCTCTTGGACCTGACGTGCCCGACCGCGACGGGGTCCTTCATCGCGGCCTCACGCAAGTTCCGGTTCCGATCCTGACGGCGACGAGCGAGCGCCTGGCGGCGCTTCGAATGGAGGCCGAGGCGAGTGGACGCGAGGACCTCACGGTCCTTGATTTCACGAAGGAGGCTCAGTCAAGCGCGACCTACGATCTCTATCGCGAGCGGCTCGGCGGCGTAGGGACCGCAGACGCGGAATACTGCGCTGTCATGCTCCAGGGGCCTCGGAAGCTCGTGGATCGGCTCACGCGTCAGCTGCCGCTATATCGCTGAAGCTTGCGGCGGTTCTCGAGCGCCGGCGACTCCCTTCGTTCGCTTGCCGTGCATGGCGCCCAGGTCCAGTGCCGGCTGATGGGTCAGAGGACGCCGGCGGTGCTCCCACACCGGTCGCCGTCCTCCCACACCAGCCTGATAGCAACCACTCACCGCCGTCATGTTCGACTCTGTGGACCCTGATCGATCAGGTCACGACTGTCACGTCGTCGACCGTTACTCCCACTGAGTAGCGGCATGCCCTCCCGATGCGCGTCGGCGCCAGGTCCGACAGCTCATCGTAGGGCGTGGGATGGAATGCCAGCTCCGCCGTCCCCTGAAGCACGCGCTGGACATCCAGGTTCGATCCGGCGAAGCGAACGAGATTGGCTGCAAGTGGGACCTCGCGTCCGGCGCGGCTCAAGTCTGGGAAATGGCGGAAGCCCGCCATCGGTCGGGCGACAAACCCGATCGGCTCGCCACCAGGATCCGTGGCACTGAACCGGGCATCGACCGCACGCCGATCCGAAAGGGCGAGCGACGCACCGAAGCGCCCGCCAGCACCCTCGACGGGGGAGGCCGACGAGGCCACGCCATAGCTGCGGGTCATCCGCACCGCTCCCCACTTCTTCGGCAGGCCCTGAATCCACCCACGCAGGAGCGCGACGTCCTGATCCACGTAGATGAACGGGCAGTAGAGAACCTCTACACCGTCGAGCCTGGCGCCGACCGTCACGAAGAACTCGCTGTATTGGCAGCGCACGGGATCCCAAAGTTCGTCCGCTCCTTCCGAGACTCCCTGCCATTCAGCGAAGTGAGCGACGGCATAGCCCGGCTCCGCGGATTGGTGCAGTTCCTTGGGCAGGTGGGCGGCGATCGCCTGGGGATCGCACCAGAACTCGATCGCCAGAACGTGGCCAGCATAGTGCCAGGGAGGACTCGGAACCAGGCTGGAACGTCCGGTGGCACTCAACGGAACAGAGAAACCCTGAAGCATCCGGCGCAGTCCTCTCCTGTGATCGGAATGGATGCCGATATTCCTGACGGCCCGCTGTTGCTTGATCGCCATTGCTGCTGCGGCAGCGGAAACCGCAACTGCGTTCAATATTTCCTCGCCTTATGATACACTTTGCAGGGCGTCATCGATCCGCAACAATGAAGGTCGGGGCTGGAGGGCTGGGTGGCGACGACGAGTACACTCCTGGAGCTGACTTCGGCGCAAGGCCGCCTCCTGGCGGCGCGCATGTCGGCCTATCTCTGCGATCCGCATCTGCATGATACGTTCACCCTTGGCCTGATGCGCAAGGGCACTACGCGCTTCAGCATCCGTGATCGCAAATTCGAAGCCACGGCGGGCGACATCTTCCTCGTGCATCCGTTCGAGGTTCACGCCGGCGGCAATGGCGAGGAGCCCATCGAATATGACGTGCTCTATCCCAGCAGGGAGCTGATCGCGGACGCAGTGCGGCACAGGGACGATGGCGGAAATCACCCGCTGTTCCGGAACATCGTCTACAAGCGGTCCACATTGACCGAGGCCGTCTTTGCGGCTCTCGACCGGGATCGTCGCCGTGAGCCCAATCAGCGCTCCGACGCGGACCTGGAGAGATCCCTCGGCGAGCTGCTGATCCCCGCCGTAGCGTCCAATACAACCAGCTCACTGCCACCGGGATGCGTGGCCTCCGTCGCCGCCGCATGCGAGATGATCCAAGCGGCGGCGCATGAGCCAGTCGAGATAGCCGACCTCCACGAGTGCGTCGGCTATAGCCGCTACCACTTCGTGCGGGTGTTCCACCAGGTAACCGGGCTTACCCCAACCGGCTACCTGAGGCAGATCCGGCTTTCGCATGCTCGAGCGCGCATCGTCGAGGGAGAGGACCTCGCCGGCGTCGCCGCTGACGCTGGGTTCGCGGATCAGGCCCATATGACGCGCGAGTTCCGGCGGTCATTCGGCTACACTCCCGGACAGCTATCGAAGGGACTCCGGCAGATCGCCGCCTGAGCGCTGCCGTCAGCTGACCAGAAAGCCCCCGTCGACCGGCAGCACGGTTCCGGTGACGAAGGCACTGGTGTCCGACAGAAGGAAGAGCGTGGGACCGACGATGTCCTCGGGCTCGCCAAGCCGTCCCAGCGGCATGCGGCTCAGATTGCGTTGAAGGACGGCCTCGTTCTGGAAGGCGGCTCGGGTCATGGCGGTCAGGATGGGGCCGGGAGCGATGGCGTTCACCCTGACGCCCTTCGGACCGAGCTCGTGCGCCATGGCTCGTGCAAGCATCGCCACGCCTCCCTTCGAAGCGGAGTAGGCCACCGAGTTGGGCAGGTGTATGAAGGACTGGATCGAGGCGATCAGCACCACGGAGGCCCGCTGCCGGAAGTGCGGCCGACTGGCTTGAACGACGTTGAACGCACCGCTCAGGTTTACCTGGACGGTCTCGTCCCAACTCGCGGCTGCGGAGTCGTCGTCCAGCGAGGCTCTGCGCATCAGGCCGGCGCAGTGAACGACGCCGTCTAGGCCGTTCCTGCCGAAGTCATCGATCGCGAGCCTCAACGCGTCCCTGTCCACGACGTCCGCTGAGGTCACACACCCCTCCGCGTCCGGCACCCGGTCGAGCCGCAGGATCTCCGCGTCCGCTTCTTCCAGCGAGCTGGCGATGGCGGAGCCGATGCCGCTTGCCGCACCGGTGACGACGTAGCGACGCGCGCTCAGGCCGAAGTCGTGTCGCATGCTGGCACTCCGTGGTTGCTGCCTTACGGACACTAGAGGGAGGCGCGCACGCTTGCTTGCACGTGGTTGCGGCAGCGCGACCGCTCCGGAAGCGGCAACGCAACCGCCTTCAAGAAAGCCAGCATCGAGCCGCGTACCGCCGGACGGAAAGCGGAGGAGATCGAGATGGCTTATCTAGTGATCGCTTGGGACGGGAAGGACGAGGGCGCCTGGGAGCGCCGCCTTGCCGTTCGGGAGGAGCACTTCGCCTATGTGCGAGGGCAGCACGCCAAGGGCATTCTCGTTGGCGGCGGCGCGATGCGGGACGAGGGCGGAGAGCGCCTGATCGGCTCCGTCGCCATCGTGAACTGCGAGACGGAGGCGGAGGTGCGGGAGCACCTGGACGGCGATCCCTACGTCCGGACGGGCGTGTGGCAGGACATCGCGATCCACCCCTACCGCATCTGGCAGCCGGAAGAGACCGGCCGCGAGAAGATCTGATCCGGTGAGCTCGAAACGTGCGGAAGCAACGATCATGAACAATGCAGATGATGTCGACCTGACCAATCCGGCGGGCACCGCCGGCTTCGAATTCCTGGAGTTCGCGGCCGAGGCCATTGAGCCGCTCGAGGCGCTGCTGGAGCGCCTGGGGTTCACGAAGATCATGGTGCACCGGACGCGCCGGGTCAGCCTCTACCGGCAGGGAAGCATCAACTTCCTCGTGAACGGGGAGCCAGGGTCGTTCGCCCAGCAGTTCGCCGGCGTGCACGGGCCATCAGCCTGCGGAATGGCTTTCCGGGTGTCGGACGCACGGCACGCGCTCAATCGGGCTCTCGCCGAGGGGGCGGAGGAGGCAGGTTGGCGTGGTGGGCCGTTCCCGCGCAGCGTGCCGGCGATCAAGGGCATCGGGGGCAGCTTGATCTACCTTGTCGGCTCCGACCAGTGGGACGACCTCTATTCCGAAGAATTCTCCCCGGTCTACGGCGTCCATCCGAATGCCGCTTTAGGCCACCTCAACGAGATCGACCATCTCACCCACAACGTGCGGCAGGGGCGGATGAGCTATTTCGCCGACTTCTATGGCCGCATCTTCAACTTCCGCGAGATCAGGTACTTCGACATCAAGGGTGAGTATACCGGGCTCACCAGCAGGGCGCTCACCGCCCCTTGTGGCAAGATCCGCATCCCAATCAATGAGAGCCGCGGAGGCACTCAGCTCGATCAGATCGAGGAGTTCATCCAGGAGTATAATGGCGAGGGCATTCAGCACATTGCTCTCTCGACCGATGACATCCTTGCTGCCTACGATGCCCTGGCGGCGCGCGGTGTCGAGTTCATGTCGCCGCCTCCCGACACCTATTACGACGCCCTTGACGAGCGCCTGCCCGGCCACGGCGAGCCCATCGAGGAACTGAAGAGGCGCGGCATCCTCCTGGACGGCAACGGCGAGGGCCGGCTGCTCCTCCAGATCTTCACCAAGCCGTGCATCGGTCCGATCTTCTTCGAGATCATCCAGCGCAAGGGCGACGAGGGCTTCGGCGAGGGCAACTTCAAGGCTCTCTTCGAATCGATCGAACGCGACCAGGTCCTCAGGGGCGTGGTGCGTCCCGATGCCGATGTGCCCGCCTGAGCAGGGGTCGAGGATGTTCGATCGCCTGCAACAGCAGCCGCCAGACCCACTGCTCGCACTAATTGGAATGTACCGGAGCGACCCACGTCCGAACAGGATAGACCTGGGTGTCGGCGTCTACCGCGACGAGCTTGGCAAGACGCCGGTGATGTCAGCGGTGAAGCGCGCCGAACACGAGCTTCTCGAGCAGCAGGAGAGCAAGTCCTACCTTGGGCCTGAAGGGGATCTCGGGTTCGTGGAAGGCATCACTCAGCTGGTTCTGGGCACTCCCTCCTCTGCGCGGACGGGTCGCGTCGCAGGCGTGCAGTCGCCCGGAGGCACTGGAGCCCTGCGGCTCGGCTTCGAGCTCGTCCGCCGCGCCAACCCGGAGGCCAGGGTGCTTGTGGGACGACCGACATGGGCGAACCATGAACCGATCCTCTCGGCCGTGGGTCTGGAGGTGCTTCCATACCGCTACTTCGATCCAGCTTCCCAGACCGTTCTCTTCGATGAGCTCCTGGGCACGCTCGCGGCTGCACGCCCTGGGGACGTGGTGCTCCTCCATGGCTCCTGCCACAACCCCACGGGAGCCGACCTGTCGCCTGACCATTGGGGCGAGGTCGCCCGCATGGTTGCGGAGCGCGACCTCGTGCCCTTCATCGACGTCGCCTATCTTGGACTTGGACGGGGTGTCGAGGAAGACGCCGCGGGTCTCAGGCGTGTCATCGAGGCTGCGCCTGAGGCGCTCGTGTCGGTCTCCTGCTCTAAGAGCTTCGGCCTCTACCGGGAGCGCACCGGCGCGCTGCTCGTCGCGGCACCCTCTTCGAGTTTGCTCGAAGCGGCCCGGACCAACATCCTGGCAATCGCTCGCGCGAATTACTCGATGCCGCCCGACCACGGAGCCGCCGTCGTGCGAACAATCCTCCATGATGCAGCTCTGCACGGGAAGTGGCTGGAGGAACTGTCGACCATGCGCAGTCGGATCGATGGACTGCGGCGAAGGCTATGCGCAGCCCTCGATGAGGCCGACGTGGGCTTCGCGGACCTTCGCAGCGCGACCGGCATGTTCTCGATGCTGCCGCTCGGATCGGGCGAGATCCAGCGTCTCAGGGAGGAGCGCGGGATCTACATGGCAGGGGACGGCCGGATAAACGTAGCGGGCTTCGCGACCGGGCAGATCGAGGCCTTCACGGCAGCTCTGCAGCACGCGCGGCTGTGGCGCCGAGAGCTCGCCAGTTCCGAAACTGCGAGCGACAGGAAACCCTGATAGATGACCCGCCGCTACATCAACTTCCCGAGGGTGGAGGGGCAGGCTTCTCGCCAGGCCCACGCCGACCTGCCTGCGGGCACCTACGAGCGTGAGATGTCGAAGGAGGGCTTCTTCGGCCCCGCCGCCTTCTTCTATCATCGCAACCCACCGACGGGGTGGACCGACTTCGAGGGTCCGCTCGCGCCGCGCGCTTTTGACCTCATGCGGATGAACGAGACGCAGTCGTCTCCCTGGGACGCACCCGTGTTCCTGCACAACGGCGCGACTGAGATCCGGTATTGGCAGCTCATGGAAGCGATGCCGTCGCTCGCCCGCAACGGCGATGGGGACCAGCTCCTCTTCGTTCACATGGGCGCCGGCGAGTTCTTCTGTGACTTCGGGCATCTGAGCCTTGCCAAGGGGGACTACGTGGTGATCCCGCGCGGCACGATGTGGCGGATCGAACCATCCAAACCAATGACGTTCCTCGCCGTGGAAGCTACCAACTCCAGTCTGACCCTGCCTGACCGCGGCCTTCTCGGGCCCCATGCGATCTTCGACCCCGCCATGCTCGATACGCCTCGCGTCAACGAGGCGTTCCGGTCACAGCAGGGTGGCGGCGAGACCCGTGTAGCGGTCAAGAAGCGCAAGTGCGTGAGCTGGATGACCTACCCCTTCAATCCGCTCGACGCCGTGGGCTGGCACGGCGAGCTGTCGGTCGCGCGGCTGAACGTGAAGGACATTCGTCCTCTCGTCTCGCATCGGTATCATTTGCCGCCTTCCGCGCACACGACGTTCCTCGCTGACCGGTTCGTCGTTTGCACCTTCGCACCGCGCCCGTTCGAGACGGATCCAGGCGCGATCAAGGTGCCCTTCTTCCACAACAACGACGATTACGACGAGGTGCTGTTCTATCACGACGGCGACTTCTTCAGCCGCGACAACATACACCCCGGCATGATGACGCTGCATCCTTCGGGCTTCACGCACGGCCCCCACCCCAAGGCGCTCACCCGCATGCTCGAGCAGCCGAAGAGCTTCACGAACGAATACGCGGTCATGATCGACACGCGCGATCCTCTTGAGATTGGCGAACCCGCGGGTGCCGTTGAATGGTCCGACTACAAGAACTCCTGGAAGAGCCTTGCACCATGAGCTCCTCACGCGACTGGAGATCCTATGCCTTTCGACGAACTGATGTCTGTCCGCTCTTCGCGGGCGTGCGGCAGTGTCTTGGCTCCCTACCACCGGTGAGTGATCGAAGCCTCGATGCTCTCGTCGCCAGGGTCCATGGCCGCCCGTGCCTCACGGCGGACAAGACGCGGCCTCAAACCAGCGGAGTTGGTGGATGAAGCTCGCCACACTTAGGCATGGCGGGCGCGACGGCACGCTAGTGGTGGTCAGTCGCGACCTCACCCGCTGCCTCCCCGTGATCGGCATCGCGAGAACGTTGCAGGCAGCTCTTGACGACTGGCCGGTGATCGCGCCGCGTCTGAAGGAGGTGGCACAACGCCTGGAGGCGGATCGCACGCTCGGCGACCGGTTCGATGTCGCGCAGGCGGCCGCGCCCCTGCCTCGGGCCTACCACTGGGTCGACGGTTCGGCCTACGTGAACCATGTCGAACTCGTGCGGAAGGCACGGGGCGCTGAGATGCCTGCAAGCTTCTGGGTCGACCCGCTCGTCTATCAGGGAGGGTCCGACGATCTGCTCGGCGCACGTGACTCGATAATCGCATCCGACGAGGCCTGGGGTGTCGACTTCGAGGCTGAAGTCGCGGTGATTACTGGTGACGTTCCGATGGGCTGCAGCGAGGCCGAGGCGGAGCAGCATATCCATCTAGTGGTGCTTGTGAACGACGTGTCGCTGCGCAACCTCATCCCGGACGAGCTCGCCAAGGGCTTTGGCTTCTACCAGTCGAAGCCCTCCACCGCGTTCTCGCCGGTCGCGGTGACACCCGACGAGCTGGGGAGCAGCTGGAAGGGCGCGAAACTTAGTCGGCCCCTGCTCTCCACGCTCAACGGAGAACTTTTCGGCAAGCCTGATGCCGGTGTCGACATGACGTTCAGCTTCGCCAGGCTGATACAGCACGTGACCAAGACGCGGCGCCTGCGCCCTGGCGCCATCATCGGCTCGGGAACGGTTTCGAACCGGCAGGGAGACACGCCGGGCAGGCCGGTCAGCGAGGGCGGCCTTGGCCATTCTTGCATCGCGGAGCTCCGGATGATCGAAACGATCAGGACCGGGGGGGCGAAGACGCCCTTCATGCGCGCTGGGGACACGATCCGCATCGAGATGATGGACGACGCGGGTAACAGTATCTTCGGCGCCATAGAACAGACGCTGGCGATCTTGTGATCTTAGGCCTGCCGCCGAGTTGGTAGCTGGTTCGGACTTGAGCCAGCACGAGCTTGTGAACAGCGGCAACCCACTTTCCGACAGTTCGCGGGTGGCGAGGGTCTGTCTATTGGAGGTGAGCGCGACAGTGCCGGCAAGTGCTGCTGCGAGGCGGATGGCAGTCGATGGACAATCCGAATGCTGAGGTTACCGCAGCGCGTACCTGAGCGGCCCTCGCGGTATGCAATCTAGTCAGCAGTCGTATAGTACCGCCATCGGCGCTCTGCCCGATGGCATCGGCTCTGCTAGGGAGCGGTGACGAGCCCCTGGCCGACATCGACTTCGCCGGCGATGTTCTCGAAAACGTCGTTCCGAGCGCTCGCGATCAGCTGCGCACGGACATTGGCTGGCGTGGGGGTTCGCCCACTCTTTCGCACGGCTTCCCACCAGAGGGCGGCCACGCCTGCCACGTGGGGGCATGCCATGCTGGTGCCGCTGATCGTGCGAAGTCCGCCCCCCGGCCATGCGGAAAGAACGTCCATGCCAGGGCCGCTGAGGACGGCCATGCTGTTGGAGAAGGGGGCGACGGTGAAGTTCGTGCCGCTCGGACCCACCGCGGCCACGGAGATCACGTCGTTCGAGGCGGCGGGGAGCGAGACTGCGATACGCCAGTCGGGGTGCTCCTCTCTACGGCTCTCGTTACCGGAAGCCGCAATGACGAGTGCGCCGCCGCCAAGACCTCCCCGGGCCCGCGCAAGCTCCATGATTGCATCGAACATCCGGAGGTTTCCGCGGTAGGCCTCCAGCGCGTTCGAGACCGCGAGGTCGGGCGGCCAACCCTCTCCGATCTGCTGCTCGACAGCGCCCGGGAAGTCGAAGCCGAGCGACATGGAGATGATGTCCGCTCGTCTGGACAGCGCCCACTGCATTCCCTCGAAGATCATCTCCGAGTCGCCGCTGCCCTCATCGTTGAGGACCTTGCCTATCAACGCGCGCGCGACGCCTCTGGCCACCCCGATGCGCCTGCCGTCCACGTCTCGGCCGAAGATGGTGCCGGCGCAGTGGGTTCCATGTCCCTGCCGGTCTCCGTCCCCCGAACCGCTGAAGTCCGCTTGCTCGACGTCTACGCCGGCGAACGCCGCATGCGCTGAGTCGATGCCGGTATCCAGCACGGCTACGCTGACGCCTGCCCCACTGAAGGCGGAGGCGTCCGCCCCAACGGAAGCTATGCCCCACGCGTCGCCGGCGCTCTCCCGTTCGGCCGCCAGCGGCCTGATGAGCCGCGTCGGCATTGCGGGGGTCACCCCCTCGACCTCCGGCTCTGCGGCGATGGAAGCGGCCGCGCGATCAGTCAGCCTCTCGTAGGCGAGAAAGGAAGGCCCCGAACCGGATCTCTCCATACCCCGCAGGAGCTGCCCGTCACGCACCCGCGCCGGCTTCCTCAGGATGACGTACTTGCGCATGCAGACCCTCCCGCTTCCACGCGGCGAAACCCGGCCGGCCGCAGGAGTGTGCCGTGCCGAGAACCGCGGGGCAAGCGCGACGGGAGGAGGCGCGAGCGCAGGAAGTGCAGTCCCATCAGGCGTTCGCCGCCGGCGACCCGCCAAGCTCGCCGGTTCTTCGAAGGGCTGCAATTGTCTGTCTCACCCGACGGTGGGCGGGTGTCTCGTCGAAGGTCACGCCGACATTGGTGAATAGGAGGCCAAAGGGCGTGCGGGCGCGATCGTCGTGAACAACCACGTCGACGAGCAGATCTCCCTGCATCAGGTCGGTGGCGTCTAGAATGAGCTCGAGCAGTTTGGCCTGGTTCACGAGGGCCGATATTCGCCAGATGTACTTGGGAAGGGGTCGTGCGAGGAGCCGTAGTCTCTCGTCGTCGGGAAGGGCGCCCCTTGCGATCTCGTTCCTGAACTGATCGAGGCGAGACAGCTGCACGTCCCAGGTGATCGGTCCGTCGAAGCCGTCACCTTCGATACCCTGCAGCGCGGCGTCGAGCTGACGCGCGATGCTCAGGGTTAGCGAGAGCACCGTTCCGAAAGGGATCCGGATCTTGTGGTTGAGCGGCACCAGCAGTGTGTGGCTTCGGGCCCTCAGCTCACGATGTGCGCCCTGGTCGGGCCAGGATATGGTGAGGCCGCCGTCGTCGGCGAAGCGCATGCGCGCGAAGGGTCCGACCTGGTCGTCATGGACGAACAGCTTGTCCATCCTGGACGCGTCGAAGCGCACGCGGCTCTCGCCATACTCTGCGGTCGGACCGTGCGCATAGCGGTAGCCGGTCACTGCCACCGCGTGGTTCGCCTGGCGGTCTGGCTGCACGCCTCCGCTCTCCGTCACTCGCACCAGAAGGAGGCAGGGAATGCCCGCCCGAAGGTAGGCGGCGATGGCGATCTTCATTTCGAGCCGCGTGCGGATGATTCTGGCGTCCGGCGCAACGGCCTCGGCCCCAGTGTCCGACTTTTCCTCCGAATGGGCCTCCAGGGGTATGAGGTGCGGTTCTAGGCCCACGTATCTGAGCGCATTGGCGATCTGCCGGATGGTGAGGCCCGCCACGGCTGGCAGCATCCGCTCGTCGTATTCGCCCGTGGCGCCGGCGGTGGCGGTGATGGCGACTGGTGAAGGTATCGCGTGCTGGAAGCTGCGACCCGTGCACTGGAGGACCGACCATAGGGCGCTCGTCGCGCACGCGGCGACGTCACGGTCCTGCTCCTGGAACGCCACGGTGTCGATCGACAAGGGGATCCCGTAGAGGTCGACGTGCTGCCGGTAGGTTGTCGGGTACCTCCTCTCGTAGCCTCGCTTCTGCGGATAGGTCTTCAGGCACGTGCGTCCGAGGACGGTCAGCGGGAGCGGTCGCAGCACTGCGAAGCCGAGGTATGTCGCCTGGAGTGCTTGGGGCGTCGCGCCGCCGTCCACCCTGAGTATCGCCGCCTCCAGGTTGGATTGCGTCCAAGGCTTCGAGAAGAAGTGCAGACGCGTGCAGTAGCGTTGGTATGGATGGAAGCTGCGGACGTGGTAGGCAGCGAAGTCCTCGAGGAAGTCCCGATCGATATAGTTGTGCTCGACGACGATTGAGGCGCAGGAGAGGCTCCCCAGGTACTCCTGGAGGTATCGGAGGTGTGGCTTGCGTCGGACGAAGCGGTTGTCCGTCTGCTCCGTTCCACGCACGCTCGCCTCGACGAGGAGGTCTGCAAGCGCCTCAGCCGAGTACTCGCGAACGATCAGGGTCGGCCTCGCCGTCGTCATTCGGCCGAACCTTGCGCGTGTGAGGCCTCAGAACGTCACGGCTTCGCTGAGCATCTCCGGTCGCACCTCAAGCGACCTCTTGAGGCGCATGACGTCCCGACGGACCGTCTCCACGGCGCCATCCAGCTCCTCACGGCCACCCGAGTTGAACCACTCCTCGAACTTTCGCGTGAACGCCTCCGCGTCGAAGTCGGCGAGCGCGTCAGAGGAGATCTTTTCCTTGGTCTTGGCCATCTGTCCTCTAGCCCGACGCAGGCGGGGCCTCGCGGTTCCTGTTCTAGTGCTCATCCTGAAACGCTAGGGTTTACGACAAGTCCACGGATATGGTGACCCGGCCGTGAAGATGTAGGTCCATCGTGTCAGAATTGTGCCTCTTCAACTAGACTAACGCCTCGAGGAGTCAGCTGTCAAACAAGGTCCCGCACGAAGCTTTGGAGCTGATCACCCTTCAGCGCGGATGTCTCCCAAAACTCCGCAGCATTGATTTTCAGGATTGACCGGAGCGACCGCCTCAAACGGTACCGCTGGCCCTGGGGCTGGTGGGCGAACCGGGGTCAGGGCCGCGGAGACCCAGCGGCCTGCCCGACGACCACGACCTCCACTCGTCTATTTTGCAGCTCGGAGACGCCGTCGGCGGTCTTAACGCGGAGTTGGGTCTCCCCGTATGCCTCCACCTCTATTGCATCCTCCGGGACGCCGCGTTCCACAAGGTATCGCGCGGCGGCCTCTGCACGCCGCCTCGACGTGCGCAGGTTTGCGGCGACGCTGCCCCTTGTGTCTGCATACCCCTCCACAAACAGGATCGCACCTTCGGTCGAGAAGTAGAGACTTGCTGCCTCATCCAGGCTGAGCGCCGCTTCAGCCGACACGTTGGCGCTGTCGAACTCGAAATACGCGATCACAGGATCAAGAAACATCGGGAGGGATCCCGGTGGCCGTGGCGAGGGGTCGCGGATGCTCGCGAACTGTCCGGGGTCGCCATTGTCGATCTCGCCCAGTCTCGGTCCCGGATAGTGCGGGACTTCCGTCCAGTCGGTGGGTGGGACATCCAGGTCGGTGGAGGCCGGTCCGCGCACGGCCCCTGTTGACCCGCTTGTCTCACCGTTGTTCGCGGATCTGAAGGGCCTGCCTCCGCTGTTCATCCAAGTCGGCGAGGCCGAAGTGCTGCGCGACGACGCAGTCCGCTTGGAGGCGAGGCTAACCGCGGCCGGCGCGTCCTGCCGCCTCGAAATCTGGGAGGGCATGACTCATGCCTGGGCCGCCTTCGGGTCCGGTTTGCCAGAGGCTGGCAGGAGCGTCGACCGGTTCGGCAGTTGGCTACGCGCGAACGTTCCGCAGTGAGCCGTCTGGCGCATGAACCTAACTTAGACGATCAACAGGCGAGGCTCCTTTGTGCCTACGACCCATCCCTCCCATTTTGACCAGCTGTACACGTCCGCGGTCGGAAGTTAGCGTGTGGCCCGCTCCGAGCGACAAGGGCCGCGAGCAGCTCCGGAACACCAACAACATAGGGGGCGGATGTTCGCGCCAGGCTACCACAGCGCAACGTCGGCGTCGGGAAAGGAACGGAAACTTGGCTTAACCCAGTATTAGGCAAAGCTCGCATAGACCGCGTGCGTGCGCAAAGTCCCCGATCATAACGACAAGGAGGTGCAGGCACGCTCCGAGGTGCCGCTGGAAGTGCTGAAGTCGCAGATCAACCAAGCCTTCGGCTTGTACCCGGTCACCTTCGTCATCAGCGTCCTAGTCGCGATCCTCCTGCTTGCAAGTTCCTACGGCTCGGGTTCGTTCGCGATAGGCCTGCTCGCGGCAACCGTGCACCTTATCATCTGCAGCCATGGATTGATTCAGTGGTTCCGTGAGCGCAATGAAGCACAGGACCGCAGCGCACTAGAGGAGCAGGTTAAGGCCATGCCGCTTCGCTCCGGACTAGGGGCCGCCGGGTGGTTCGTGTTTCTCTCGACGATGGGCATCGACGCGTCGCCGGACCAGCAGGTGCTTACTGTCGCAGTCCTCGTCGGAGTGATCGCGACGGGTGCCGTTCGTTACATGAGCATGCCTGCAGCGGCGATCACCTGGCTGGCGACCGGCTTCTCCATTTGCGCTCTGTATGCATGGATGACCGCCATACCATGGGCAATCTACCTATTCCTCTTCGTCTACACGGCGCTGCTTGGTAAGGCGATCGCAGGCCAGGCGCTAAGCCTGAAGGAACAGGCCCGGCTCGTCTCCGAGGCGGATCGGGCGGCCGCGGAGCTCGATATCCTCCGCGCGCGCGAGGCGGAGCGGGTGAGCCGCGCCGAGGCGACCGATGCGAAGATCAGGCAGGAACAAGAAGCGCGTCGAGCACAGGAGCACCGAGAAGTGCTTACCCGGCTCGCGGGCGAGTTCGAGGCGCGCTTGTCAGGGGCGATAGAACAACTGGTGCAGGACACCCATGACGCGTGCCTGCTGTCCCGCCAGCTCGTCGGTGCCGCCTTAACCAGCCAGGAGCAGGTGACGGCGCTAGCGCAACGGGCCGAACTGACTGAGCGACGAAGCGAGACCCTCAGCGAGATCGCGGCGCGCCTTCAAGAAGCGCTCGCCGCTGTTCAGCAGCGCCTGACCGCACAGCGGACTGCCAACGGCGAGATGGAGGTACTGGCGATCTCAGCCGCGCAGCACGTTCAGTCGCTGGGTGACAACGCAAAGGGCATCAGCGAGGTCGCGGAAGCCATCGAGGCGCTCTCTTCTCAAACCAACATGCTTGCCTTGAACGCCACCATCGAAGCAGCAAGAGCCGGGGAGGCAGGCCGAGGCTTCGCCATCGTCGCCTCCGAGGTGAAATGCTTGGCCGCCCGGAGCGGATCGGCGACGTTCGAAGTGAAGAGCCGTGCGGCGGAGGTGTCCCGCTCCGCCGCAGTGACGCAGCGCCTCGCGGCTGACACTCAAGCATGCCTCGAAGCCTACAGCCAAGTCGCCGAGGCGATTTCAGACGCCCTGAGGACCAATGGACACGTAGTGGTCGCAGTCCAGGAGCACGCCGATGAATCGGCCGACATAGTGGCAGACCTTCGGGGCCGCGCCAGCACGGCGGCAGCGGCCGCGAACCAAGCGGCCGAGGCGGTTCAGTCCCTCGACCGTGTGTCGAACCAGCTCGTTCAACGGACGGAGGCGTTGAAGGACCAGACGGCTCGCCTCGTCGCTGATCTCCGTGCGGCCTGAGCGCCTCTTCGCTCTATCACGGAAAAGCAAAGCTGCTGCACGAGCGACTCACTTTATGCGCCTCATAGCCGGTCATGCGCACGAAGCTTGAGTTGACGTAGAGTATCTCCGGTCCGGGCGGATCCAGTGGCAGGCTGGTCACGATCACGGCCTCGTCGATCAGCTCCAGCACCATCTTTGGGGAGCGTGTCCTCCCAGGCCTGGGTGGCGGCCTCATCGTCTCGGCCCAGCAGAAACGAGGATGGGGCTGATCGGAAGCTGCCTTCGGCACGGCCTTGTCAAACCAGTATAACTTCCCCGCGTTCCGTCGCTTCGGAAGACGCAACCGAGGCCGTCTGAAGACTTGTGCCCCCTTCAGACGACCTCGGCGTCGCAGCACGTGACGGAGATCGCACGACGCGACTGATAGATGAACGGCTGTCCTACTCGGAGCTTAAGTGTCCCAGCATGGAAGGATGAAGGCCAAAGATCATCCGCTGGAAGCCGGTGGGGCTTGCCCCCTTTCCCTCGATCGGCTCCCTGAACTCACTGGGCGGCGCTTCGGCGCCACCCTTTTCCATGCGGCCGAGGACAGGCCGCCCCACTGCGCTGTAGCGCTCTACTGATCGAGGCTAGTACGTTCCTTCCGTCATCCGTCAGCGGTTGTTCTCGGCCTGGTGCTGTGCTGTCCTGACCGGCCGGCCGGCCGGCCGGCGGACCATCGCGCGGACCTATCTGCTAGCAAGGAGAAAAAGGTGTCGGGTGAAACCAAGCTTTCAACGCTGCTCCAGGAGCTGCGCCCGAGATTGTCTCCTATCGAGTTTGCCTTCGGAGTCGTGCGCGAGGGGGAGCAGCTGCCGCCGCACGTGCAGCCGGTGAGCACGGTTCGCGAAGACGAAGGGCTGACGGTAGTCGCGCCAGCCGACCAGCTGGTGGGAACTCGCATCGACCACATTCCCGGATGGGCGATGATCAGCCTGGAGGTGCACTCCTCCCTTTCTGCAATTGGCCTGATGGCAGCAGTCGCCCAGGCGCTCGCAGCCGAGAGCATCAGCGTTAATGCCGTTGCAGGCTTCCATCATGACCATATCTTCGTTCAATGGGATCGCCGAGGGGATGCACTCCAGGCTCTCAGCCGGCTCTCTCAGACTGCAGCCCTTGGTGGCTAGGAGCTCAGCCCGTCTTACTGGAGCAGCCTTGAGGCCTGATGCTGCGCCTGGCGCCTCCGTGAGGCAGTCACGGGTGTCCTGTCCAGGATGGTTGGAGCGGCTGGCAGATCCCTGGGGCTGAACACGGGGGCGCTGGCGCGAGGTCATGGGTGGACGATCACCATTTGCGGGAATGGCAGCTTCCTGGTGCAGGCAGATCGCGAAACCGGCAGCGATCCTGAGGCCATTCATCGCCTCGGTCTCGTCTCACGAAGCTCAGCTTCAGTTGATGGTAGGATTGGCGCCGCCGTCCACCCGAACATTCGCGCCATTGATGAAGCCCGCCATGGGGCTGGCCAGGAATGCTATCGCGTAGGCGATGTCGGAAGGATTTCCGACGCGTCCCGCGGGGTTCGGCACGATGTGCGTTGCGACGTTCCGCTCGATCACCGCCCAATCCGTGCCCCAGCCATTCCCCGCGGCCCAATGCAGCATCCAGGGCTCCGTCGCGGGGGTGCGGATCAGACCGGGGCTGACGGAATTGACGGTTATGCCAGTGCCCGCCAGAGCCTTCGCTAGGCTGACCGTCTGGTTCACATTAGCGGCCTTGGTGGCATGATAATGGGCGTTGTCCGCCTGCGGAGCCGAGGCGACGATCGATCCGAGGTTGACCACCCTTCCCCAGCCGCGCCCCTTCATGTCAGGCACGATCCGCTGAACCATGCGGACTACCGAGGTGACATTCTGGTTATAGAGATCATTCCACGTCTCAGTGATCCCCTCGTCGAACCACCCGCCGAGCGGTGCCGAGCCGGCATTGTTCACAAGGATGTCGATGCCCGAAAAGGCATTGAAGGCCGCTTCGGCAACGGAGTCGCAAGCGCTGTCGGTGGAGAGATCCCCTGTAACCGGGGCGGCGCGGCCGCCCGCGTTCTGTATCTCAGCTGCTACTCGAGCGACCTCAGAGGCCCGGCGCCCGTGCACGACGACTGAGGCCCCCTCCTTTGCCAGAAGACGCGCAACCGCCTCTCCGATCCCGCTGGACGAACCCGTTACGAGTGCGCGCTTGCCTGAAAGTTGCAGATCCACGTCGTGCTCCTTATGATGATGCCTATCATGATTGGTATTCATGATGGCCGTCATCAATGCGGTCAAGTAGCCCGGGACAGATCGGATGAGAGTAACCCGTGAGCGAAGGGCGGAGAACCGTCAGAGGATCCTCGCCGAGGCTTCGCGGCTTTTTCGGGAGAAGGGCGTGCAAGGGGTCGGCGTTGCGGAGATCACCCAAGCCGCTGGGATGACCCACGGCGGCTTCTACGGACACTTCGCCTCCAAGGAAATCCTGTTGGCGGAGGCGATCGCCTACGCTCTGACGGGTGCCGCGGAGCAGCTGGCAGTCGCGGCTGACATCGAGGAGTATGCGCAGGGCTACGCTTCCGAGCGACACCTGCAGACACCGGGAAGTGGTTGCCCCATGGCCGCCTTGGGCTCCGAAATGAGCAGGCAGCCGACGGAGGTGCGCGAGGCATTCGCCCGAGGCGTGCGGGAGTTCATCGTCGCGGCAACGGCGGGAGCCGGCACGAGAGAGGCGGCCCTCACTCGGGTTAGCGGACTCGTGGGCGCCATGGTGCTCGCACGCGCCGTTAAGGGCGTTGATGACGATCTTGCTGCCGAGGTCCTATCGGCCATACGCACCGCGCCTCGTAGCTGAGCCACCGTTTAGCTCGCCAAGCGGAAGGCGCGGGTTCGCCTTTCCCGCCGTAAAGGACAAGAGCGCGCGATGCACGGGGTCGATTTGGTCGCCGCCTGCTCAGCGCGGGGGCTTCGGACTTTGAGCCGAGTGCAGTTACGAGTTGGCCAACCGCCTATGCACGTTCCAGGAGCCAGGACCACGCTTCCTCACATGACTGGAAGACGCGCCTGCTGTAGTTGCTGGCCGCCCGCTCCACCTGCCTCTTCTTGAGAGCGCTCGTGACAACTAGGGCCATCTTGGACGCCCCAGGGGGCGGCACCTCCAGATAGCTCTGAAAAGCCAGGACCACCTGCTGGGGCTGCACGAGAAACTCGTTCAGAACGGTCAGTGAGGAGTAGCACCCATAGGCTGCTTGAGCTTGCTGCATCGCGACCGTGAAATCGGCGAAGAACTTGTCGACGGTGGGCAGGTCCCAGATGCCCCGTAGTTCGCAGGTCACCACGTGACCTGACAGCGACAGATCATATGGCGCAGCGTTGCTGGCGAGGGGTGGCCGGAACTGATCCACTGCGAGGTGCTGCATGATTCGACTATAGAGTGCGGCGGTAAAGGAACCTTCAAGCTCGCAGGCTGTGTTCCTGCTTCACCCCACAGCTAAGCCGCTCTTGCAGCCGCAGTTACAGGTTCAGTCTGATCGCCGCGGCCGGAATGCGGGCTCGGACATCTTGAACCTTGCTTCAGGTCGCCGGTGGCTCATGGCCGATACCGCTCCTGTGGCCCAGGCCTGCGGCGCCCGCCAAGGGGGCAACACGTCGCTCCATAAATCTCTGGACCACGACTATCGCGACGCCCGTGCCCAGCATCCAGAAGAGGTATGGAGTCCCCGCCTCCGCCATCGCCTCGTTCCGAAAGAACACGCTGGATATCACGATGAACAGCCCGAAGTTCTGAATGCCCACCTCGATCATGACCGTGCGCCTCTGGGCCCAGTTCAGCCTGGCGGCGGACGCGATCAGGAGTCCGAGCGCAAGAGAACCGACGTTAAGGGCTCCACACAGCCAGAAGTTGCGCCACCAGTCACCGGACTCCCCACCGCCTCCGCGGAAGGGCAGAGTCAGCGTCGGGAGGATGATCAGCAGCAGGCCAAGGTAGATGGCCGGCTTGCTCAGACGCTCAGCCCAGTTCGGGCGCGCTCCGTGGATCGCCATCCCGGCGACGAGCGGGAGCACCAGGGTCAGGAGGATGTGAAGACCGGTCTCGACCGGGGACAGCCGGATCGTGACCGTGGAGGAGCCAAACATGCTCGCGCCAAGGCCGATCACGATCGGTGTCGTGATGAAGGAAGCCAAGCTGTTCAACCCCGACAGGGAAATCGCCAGCGGGACGTCACCCTTCGACAAGAAGGTGAGCGAGTTCGATGAGGCGCCGCCGGGAGCCGCAGCCAGGGCGATGAGCGCCATCGCGACAACGGGCTCGAGCCGAAGGCCGGCGGCCAACCCAAACGCCACGAGCGGAAGCCCCACCAGTTGCGCGAAGAGGCCCACCGACACCGGCCAGGGAGATCCGATGATCCGCGCGAAATCGCTCGCCCGGAGTGTCATTCCCATCCCAAACATCGTCAGGACGAGCCCGACCACCGCCAACTGGGTCCAGATGCTGCCACCCACTGCTTCCTCCTCCTGCGACTGCGGCATCCTCAAGGGTGCTGCGCGGAGCCTTCGCAGCCCGAGTTAGAGCCGCGGCCCCGCTGGGCGGGACGAGCTCCGAAACGGAGGCGGGCAGTGTCAGTTCCGATCTGCAGAACTAGGTTTCGTGTTTGAGAAGGGCAAGAGCTTTCAACTTAGCCAGCGGTAGGCCCCCGCCTCATCCAGTCGGAAGCGATGTTCTGGAGCATGGAAAGCAGACGGGGTCCGCCGTCCTGCTTCATGACCTTAGGCGTCAGTTCGAACGATGGGCCGGTTATGTTGAAGACGAAGACATTGGTGCGGTCCGGTGTGACGAAGGGCGCCGCGACGACGTTGATGGTCTTCTCGAACACGCCTTGGCCTATGACATAGCCCTGCGCTTCGAACTGGGAGCAGGCGTCGTCGATGCCCGCACTCGCCTGCGGCCACAGATCAGCGTGGCGACGCTGGATCGCCTCCTTGATCGACTCCCGCTCTTCCTCGGGCAGGCCCGCGACGAAGGCCCAGCCGGTAACGGACCGCAGAATGGGGAGACGCGATCCGACGTCGAGGCGCAAGGTGAGCGTGCCGGGTCCTCGGCAGAGATCAACGTAGAGCACCGAAAGCCTGTCCCGCGCACCCATGCCAACCGCGCAGTTGAACCGGTCCGCAAGGGCCTGCATGTGCGGCTTCGCCAGAGTGCGGAGGCCGAAGTTGTTGAGAAAGGCGTATCCGAGCGTGAGCACCGGCGCGCCCAGCTGGTACTTCGACCATTTAGGCAGAAACTCGAGATAGCCGAGCGCGGACAGGGTGTAGGTGATGCGTGAAACGGTCGCCTTGGGCAGCCCAGTCTTCTCGGCAATCTCCTGATTGCCCAGCAGCCCCTCGCCAGGCTCGAAGCAGCGAATGACGTCCAAGCCGCGTGCAAGCGCAGTGATGAACTGCCTGTCCGACTCGTGGTGTTCGGCCAAGTCCGGAAGACGGGAGGTCAGGTTTGCTCTGCTGCGCATATGTGGAGCGAGGACTTACGGGAGCGACCCGGTGTTTCGCAACGCGAAAATGGGCGCTCGTCTTGCGGAACTCTATTTTGCATATTGAAATAAGAGCCCGTTTGAGAAAGAGTGCGGACCAGCCGGAGCAATGCCGGAAGAGGAGAGAGCCCCATGTCCGTTCCCAGCCGATTGGTCTCGTCGTCCGCTCTGGCGCTGATGGCCGCTTGGGCGAGCCCCGCCTTCTCGCAAGCGGAGCAGGAGGGCGCATCGAGCAGCGTGGCGGAGGAAGCGCCGGCCGACATCATCGTCACCGGGAGCTACATTCGTCGCACCGAGGACCGGACGGGCTCGCCCGTGGTGACGTTCGACCGCGACCTCCTGGAGCGACAGGGCATCGCGAACGCCGCCGACCTCGTCCGCGCGCTGCCGGAGAACTTCGGGGCCGAGCTGAACTCCGACGTGCAGGGGCAGGGCGGCACGCTGGGCACGGCGAACATCAACCTTCGCGGCCTTGGCCTCAACTCCACGCTTGTACTGCTAAACGGCCGACGGCAGACCGAATACGCGCTCAACAACGCCAACGGCGACACCTTCGTCGACGTGAACACCCTCGTGCCCGTGATCGCCATCGAGCGGGTCGAGGTGCTGAAAGACGGAGCGTCGGCCCTCTACGGATCGGACGCGATCGCCGGAGTCGCCAACTTCCTCACGCGCCGGCGCTTCGACGGGGCGCGCGTCAGCGTGGACTACAGAGGGGTGACCAAGGGGAGCCAGCAGGACTTCCTCGTCGAGGGAATGGTGGGGGCTCGGGTCGAGCGGGGCGGGCTCATGGTCGCGGGCAGCTACTTCGATCGGAGCTCGCTCCAATCGTCGGAGCGACGCTCTATCACGGCTGGGAGCGGCATCTCGACCCTTGGCCAGCCGGCCTCGTTCCAGCCCGTGTTCTTCCCGCTCGCGGCAGGAAGACCGAACTTCAACGCGCCACCACAGCCAGCCGGACCTCCCCTCGCCGATCCGCTCTGCGGTGACCCGCGGGTCGGGGGCATACCAGGTGCCGGACCATCCGGCGCCTGCGGCATCGACGTTTCCGACTTCAACACGCTCGTACCCAAGGAGCGGCGCATCATCGGCTACGCCCAGGGCGACTATGAACTAAGCGACGCAGTCCGCGCCCAGGTGGAGATCTCGTTCGCGAGCACAAAGGCAAGCTCGATAACGTCGGCGGGCTTCCCGATCCTGCAGTTCCCAATCGTGCCGGCGAACAACCCGGGGAACACGTTCACCTACGCGCAGCCATTCGGCCCCCCTGGCTCCGGGCAATTCAGGGGGGACCGGGCTGCCACGCGCCTGTTCGGACGAGCATTCGGCACGTTCGACGCTCCGCAGGACATCAGCACCGAGCACAAGCTCTACAGGATCGTCGGGGGGATCGAGGCCGATCTGGGCGACAAGTGGGTGCTGAACCTCGACACCGCCTACAGCAACAGCAGGACCGTTGGGTTCCGAGACGACCTGAAGCAGCGCGAGTTCATCGCTGCGCTGAACGGCCGCGGCGGGCCCAACGGCAACCTCTTCTTCAACCCCTTCGCCAACGCGCGATTGGCGGCACCCGGCGATCCCCGCTTCAACACGCCGGAGGTCCTCGACTTCATCCGAGCCAGGATCAGGAACGACTCCGAGCGCACCCTCTGGTCCTCCCAAGCCGTCGTCAGCGGGGATGCATTCGAGTTCGGCGCAGGACCGGTCGGCGTAGCGGTCGGCGCCCACTTCCGGCGCGAGACAATCGACGGGGACCTCGATCCGGTGTCGAACTCGGACAACCTCCTGTTCTTCCTCGGAGACCCGGACTTCCGCGGCTCCCGCAACATCTGGGCTGTCTTCAGCGAGGTGAGGGCCGAGCCGGTGGAGCGTCTGGAGGTTCAACTGGCGGGCAGGTATGAACGGTATGAGGGAGGGAGCTCCAGCTTCGATCCAAAGGCATCGTTCATCTTCCGGCCGACGACCGGCCTGACGCTGCGCGGCTCCGTGGGAACGAGCTTCCGCGCACCGTCGCTCTTCCAGATCTTCGGGTTCCGCACGGCGGTGGCCGGCGTCGTCGATCCCCTCACGCCAGCTCAGGGCGTCTTGTTCCGCCCCATCCGCACCTCACCCAACGAGGCGCTCACGCCGGAACAGGCGACGAGCTACTCGGCAGGGATCGGCTGGGAGCCCACGCGGGACCTCCTGGTGAAGCTGGGGTACTGGCGGACGGAGTATGACGACCGCATCGTCCGGAGGTCGCCACAGGGCATCCTGAACGCCAATCCCCGGGATCCGCGCGTCATCCGGCAGGCCGCGACCAATGAGATCCAGCGCATCGACGCCGAATTCTTCAACGCGGCATCGGTGGAGACCGACGGTCTGGACCTGGAGGTCGTCGCCAGGACGGACGCCGGAACGGCGGGAACGTTCTCATTGAACGCCAACGTGTCCTGGCTACTCTCCTACAGCATCCGCGAGACCGCCGGGGGGGCGGTGATCGACGCGCTCGGCCGGCGGAATGAGACGAACAGCGGCTTCCCCGCTCCGGAGTGGCGCGGGTTTGCAACGTTCGGCTGGGCACTTGAGGCCTTCGCGGCAAACGCGACCGTCCGCTATACCGATGCGATCGTGGACGACAGTCCCGGAGGCCGCAAGTTGGGGTCCTACACCACAGTGGACATGCAGCTTTCGTACGAGCTCCCGACAGCAATTCAGGGGATGGAGCGGCCAAAAATCAGCGTGGGGGCTGTCAATCTCTTCAACGAGCTGCCGCCTCGTTCCGTATCGACGCTCGGCTACGAGCCGCGGCTCTATGATCCGCGCGGCAGGGTGGTCTACGCGAGGCTGGACCTGGGGTTCTAGGCAGACAGCCAGGCCCCGCCGCAAGCCTCACGATGACCTTTGCGTCTAGGTGCCGGCGACTCCAGGAACAAGCGGCCTCAGCATCACGAACGCCACTGCGGCCCCGAAGCAGGCAAGGAGCATGGTCAGCGGAAAGCCGACGGTTCCGAGGTGTGGCGCGAGCGCCGCGACTGAAAGCGTGCCAAGTATGCCCCCTGCCATCTGCTCGCAGCCGATGACCGCGGCCGCGGAGCCGGCGCGGTCCGGGTGGCGCTGCATGGCCTGGGCGGTCGAGAGCGGAACGACCATTCCCATGCCTCCGCTGAACAGCCACATGGAGAATGTCAGGCCGTTGATCCCCAGCGCTCCGATGAACGCGAGGGAGAGCGCCAAGGCGCTCCCGAGGCCCGACAGCAACAGCCCCCACGCGACAAGTCGCCTCGGACCAGACGGCGTCAGCCGCCGCATTGCGATGCGGTTGCATACCAGGAACCCCGAAGTTGCCAGGGGAGGGTAGAGACCGAAGATGCTCGGGGAGATCCCCAGCTCCTGCACCGCGAACACGGGTCCGCCCGCAAGAAAGGCGAAGATGCCGGCCATAGGCCCCGCGCTGACGACGGCATGCCTCTGGAATGCCTTGTCGGTCGCGATGCGCCAGTAGCCGCGCAGCAGCTGCATGGTCGAGGGCGCCTCTGAGCGCTTCAAGCTCTCTGGAATGCCGCCGCAGTACGCGAGCAGCAGCGCGGCTCCCAGCAGGAAGGTAGTCCAAAAGCCCGCTCGCCACCCCAGCGTGTCCTCAAGCAATCCTCCGAACAGTGGCGTCACCCCCGGAACGAGCGCAAAGGCGATCGCGATCGTCGATACCGCCCGCGTGAGCGGTTCGCCCTCGAAGAGGTCACGAGCCACAGCGCGCGATACGACCAGGCCGGCGCCCGCGCCTATCCCCTGGAGAACTCGCCCCAGGAAGAAAGGGCCGACGGCGCTGGCGCTCACGCAGACGACCGTACCCGAGAGGAAGATCAGCATGCCGATCAGAAGCACCCTGCGCCGGCCGTGCCGATCCGCGAGCGCACCCATCACGAGCTGCCCCAGCGCGATGGGGATCAGATAGGCCGCTATCGTAAGCTGAAGGACTTCGACCCCGGCACCAAGGTCCTTCGCCATTGATGGGATGGAGGGCACGTAGACGCTCGTGGAGAACTGGCCCACCGTCGCGAGGCCGGCGAGGATTGCCGTCTCCCGCGTGCCGGAGGCACGTGCGCTCTCCCTGCGAGCCCTCAAGCTGAAGGCGGGGGCTGCGGCGCGAAGCGATCCCGTTCTTCCGCGATGAACTCGGCGATCGGGCGTGTCGGAAGTCCCGTCAGATCGGCAACGGTGGTCGTCACCTCGGCGAACTCGCCCGCCTTCATCTTCAGCGACAGGGAGCAGAGATGCGCCGCCAGGTGCTCCCCTCTACCTGCCTTCAGCAGATACTCCCGGTAGCGCTCCACCGGGATATCGACGTAGGAGATCCGACGTCCGAGTACCTTGGTGAACTCGCCCGCGATCTCCGTCATGGTCAGGGCCTGCGCACCCGTCAGGCGGTAGGTCGATCCGATATGCGGCTCGGGATCGGCCAGCACCTCGGTGATTACACGGGCGATGTCCCACCCTCCTATGAAAGCCACCGGAAGGTCGCCGAACGGCATCCGCAGCTCGTCGAACATGCGGATCGTAGGACCCGCCAGCATCGAGAGCTGCTCCGCGAAGAGCGAAGGCCGGATGGTGACCACTGGCAGCGCGGACCACTCGAGCACGTGTTCGGACAACCAGTGCTGCCGGGTCGCTGGGCTGGGCGTGTCCTCCTTCACGGTGAACTGTGACATGTTCACCACCGCCTGGACGCCCTCGTCCTTGGCCGCGATCGCGAACATCGTCGTCTGACTCGTCAGCTGCTCGACCACGGCACCGGTGAAGTACGCGCGCCGCACGCCGCCCAGTGCGCGCCTGTGATCGGCAATCGCGTCCATGTCGCCGACCAGGACCTCGGCGCCTGCGTCGCGGAGCGAAGCCGCGCGGCCATCGTCGGCGCGGACCCATGCGCGTACCTTGAACCCGCGTTCCAGGAGCTGCCGTGCGACAAAGTTGCCGGTCCTCCCGACACGTCCCGCCGCCCCGCAGACCAAAATCGGCCCCTCAGTAGACATGCCCTCTCCTCCGCCGTGGTCTCGATCAAACGTAAACGGTGTTGCACACCGGACGTCAAGATGCGAAACGGGATTTCACAGAGCAGAATAGGTGAGTGTCCGTGTCCCTCTCCGATCCCTTCGAAAACTATGGGCGCCAACTTCACCGTTTCTCGCCCAAGGAGCACGAGGTGCGCACGACGCCGCCGCCACTCTGGCAGGCGCATGCCGAGCGTGCGCAGCGCGAGTTGCCGATGTGGATGCTGTCGACCAGGCAGATCGCAGCGGCCGCGCACCTGCCCTCCAACGCGTCCTACCGCATGGGTCGGGTCTCAAACGTCGTCGCGCTGACTCACAACCTCTGCCTGACGCTGGATACGCTCTCGCTCGAGGCCTATCTCGCGAACCTTGATCCCGACATGCGCGGCTTCGCGGTCGAGGGCGTCGGCATGGGCCTTCTCACCCGCGAGGTCGCGGGAGATGGCGAGGGCATGCTCGACCGCTTCCTCTCGCGGACCGGAGCGCGGTTCTCAGGCCTCGGCTACACCGGGGTGGGACTTGGGCTGGTCCACAACCGCATGCCCCTCGACCCTGCAATCCTCGATCGCTGGTCCGGCCTTGGCCGCTGGATGGTGCTCGACGGCCTGGGCTTCTGGTCCGGCAAGCTGGATTGGCAACGCCACGGCCTGGATCTTCAGCTTCATCCTGGAGTGGGGGAGAGCCACCGCCCGATTTTCGACCGCGGCTTGGGCCGGTCGGCCTGGTTCGAGAACGGTACCGTCGTCAACCGCGTCGCTGACTGGGTCCGATCTGTGCCGGAGGAACGGAGGGCCGACGTCGCGCTGGGGGTCGGAGTCGCGGCGACCTTCACCGGAGGGGTGGAAGAGAACGAGCTCCACGCACTGGTCGCCCTGCTGCCAGAGCACCGAGCCGATCTAGCGGCTGGAGCGATCAACGCAGCGGAGACCCGGCTAGCTGCCGGCATAGATACGCCATACACGCACCGCGCCGTGCAGGCCTTGGCACAGATGTCGGTCCAAGAGGCCCACGATGTGGCCAGGAGCTCGAGGGAGGCTCTTGGATCTGACAGCTATCGTGATCTGCTTGCCTGGTATCGGGAGCTTCGATCCGCGGCAGTGCGGCGCAGCGCGGACCGTGTCTAGGCGCTGCTGTCCTACCTGTGCGTCGGCTTTTTCCGGCTGCAGCGCAGCAGCTCGTCACCTTCCTTCGTCTCTCCAGTGCCCTCGCAGTCAGCTGCGGATGCCTTAGCGCGTAAGGCGCTCGCTAGTTCGGGGATGGCTACTTCGGTCTGGCACTTGTCAAACGGAAGTCACCTGATGGGTAAGTTCGATCGGGCCGTCGAGAAAGGACCGGCTGCGCTGATCCCGTCTCGCTCAGGATAGTAGACCGGGAATGTCTCAGATGGCGCTGGTACGTCGCAGGCCCCGCGGCCGGGTACTCGGCTTAGCCGAAACCGGCTTCTCCGAGGAGCACACGAAGACCCCGGCCACCGTTGGGGGGAGAGAGCCGCGTAGCGACGGCGCCGTACATCTCCAACGCGAGAAAAACCGGACCAAGCTCTTCTACAGCGGCCGCCCTCCTCGAGTGGCGAGATTAGGCTGCCGGCGGCGGGGGCATGGTCGCCTGGACGCTGGGTCGGGACAGGGCGCGGTCCAGGTAGGAGGAGAGCTGCGGTCGTGCAGCAATGAGGGTGCCCCCCTCCGGGAACATGCGGGTGTAGAACAGGATTGGAACGAGGTAGGCGTCGACCCGTCCGAACGGCTCGCCGCCGAGCTCTCCGGCGTCCATCGCAGTCTCGAGGGCGTCCAGCACCGCTTCCACTTTCGGCAACATCGCGTTGATGGCCGCGCGATCAGGCTCACCTCCCGGACCCGCCTGGACGAGATAGGCCAGGGCGTATTGGCGGATAAGCGTATGTTCAACGGCCGTGGCGACTATCGAAGTCCAGCTGTCGTTGCGTCGGGCGGCCTCCGGGTCCTCAGGCACGAGGGAAGGTCCGTCGAACGCCTTGTCGACATAGTCGATGATGGCACGCGACTCGCCGAGCGCGACCGAGCCGTGACGCAGTACGGGGATCTTTCCCAGCGGATGCACGGCAAGGACATCTGGGCTATGCGGTGGTGACGGCACATTCTCGTGCGCGACCCCCTTTTCGGCGAGCGCGATGCGCGTCGCCCATACGAAGTTGCTTTGGGGCAAGCCGATGACCTGAACTGCCGTCATAGTGATCTCCTCCACGTTCGAAGGAGTGACGCCCGGGAGGTGCCGTTTGGGACAGACCGCCCAGTTGTCGAGAAGCGCCCGCTGTTCGAGCAGCCAGGCTCTTATGGCCGGATGCTCGGCCAGGGCAGCGGCACAGCCGTATGCGTCCGCGGCCTCCGCCTGCTCGCCGACCGCGGCAAGGGTGTAAGCGCGTGTCGCCCAATAGGGTTGATGCGACGCGACGCGGGCGGGATCCAGTCCGTTCAAGTCCCGGAGCGCAGCCGATGCATCGCCGGACTGAGCCAAGGCGGCCGCGCGCGCGACTCGGCTCCCGATTGTGGGCGTTAGAGCCAGCAAGCTGTCGTATAGGTCGAGGATGACAGCCCAGTCCGTTCTGCCGTGTCGTCTTCGATTGGCGTGAACCGCCTGGATCGCCGCCTCGAGCTGGAAACGGCCAGGGCGCCCGTACCTGCCCACCTGACGAAGACGCGCCTCGGCCTCCTCGATCAGCGGAGCGTTCCAACAAGATGGCTCCTGGTGGCTGAGGGGTATGAAACGCCCAGCCTGCACCGGCGAGGGGCGCGCCGAGATGAATAGCATGAGCGCCAGCAGTCCCCCGGGCTCCGGTTCGCCTGGCGTGAGTTCCGCGAGCAGCCGTCCGAGCCAGACAGCCTCGTGGCGCAGGTCCCCGTCTCCTTCGCCGGCTCGTGCAAGCGTGAATGCAGCGTAGACCGCGTCGAGCACGGGTTCTAGCCGATCGGCGAGCGCCTCGAGACCAGGCGTTTCAAAGCGGACGCCGGCGCCGGCGAGCTTCGCCTTGGCGCGTACGAGGCGCTTGGTCATCGCGGCTGGCGAAGTGAGGAAGGCAGACGCCATCCGCTCCACAGTGAGCCCCAGCACCGCTTGGAGCATGAGCGGGGTCCGCGCGCCCGCGTCGATAGCCGGATGCGCGCAGGCGATTAGCAGCCCGAGCCGCTTGTCGGGAAACGCCGCTTCCTCGTTCATGGCAGCCTCCGCCTCCTCCTGCATGAGGCTAAGTTGGACGCGGGCGCCGTCGGCATGCGTGCGGCGTCGAACGCGATCGATGCCGCGGCGTCGAGCCACCGTGAGCAGCCAGGCTTGCGGGTTGGCCGGTATTCCGGTGCTCGGCCAGCGCTCCAGGGCGGCCAGGAGTGCATCACCGAGCGCATCCTCGGCGCTGGCGAGATCGCCGGATCGGGACGCGAGCAACGCGACGAGCCGACCGTAGGCCCGCCGCGCCTCCGTCTCGACCGACGACCACGCGGTCATCCGATTATCAGCCCGAGATGATCGGACGCACCTCCACCGCGCCGGAGGACGCGGCCGGGTTGCGCGCAGCCCACTTCAGCGCTTCATCCAAGTCGGGCACGTCGATCACGAAATAACCGCCAAGCTCCTCCTTGCTATCGGCGTAGGGACCATCGTGCACGTCGCGGGTGCCGTCGCGGAGTCGGACCGTTGTGGCCATGAACCCAGGTTTCAGGGCGTTGCCCCCGCGCATGACGCCTGCGTCTAACATGGCCTTGGTGTAGGCGTTCCAGGCGTCCAGGTCTGCGGGCAGACCCGAGGCTTCGTCGGTCCCGGCCCGGGCAGCGGGGACATAGTTCAGGATCATGTACTGCATCTTCTTTTCCTTCCGAGTCATGTCGCACCACCAAGCGCCTTTCGGACAGGCCGCACCGAGCGCTTCTGCCGGACTGAACAGCGCGCATGATGCGGCCAACTTGGGGAAGTCACATAGAAGGGGTCCAGATTCCCGCTAAGCCACCAACGGTTTTGTTCACGGCGTGTCGGTCCCGCCGGCTGAGCTCATGGCCCCCCTCGCCTGGCGCATCAGCTCGTCAATCGCAGGGGCGATCTTCTGAGTCACCTCGACCTCCTCCGCGCTGTCGTCGGGACTGGCGTCCGCGAAGCGAACGCCGGCAGCCACTTGCTCGTAGGTCAACCTGGGGATCACGAGAGGATCCGTCGTTCGACAGTAGATGCCGCCGCCTCCGGGCATGCGGGCAAGAAGGTTCATGTTGCGCCAAAGGATGTGCATGCGCTCCACGTCGATGATCTCGTCATGCAGGTGGAAGTGGACGACCTCGCCGAACAGCACTCTATTCAGACCGATAGTGACGTCCTCAACGAGCCTGCACTCGAGGTTGATCGGCGACTCCGCGATCCTGGGTGGCGCAACCTGCTTCGAGGGCAGCAGCGTCACTCCCATATAGTCCGTCTCGCTCACGTCCTCCGGAAAGACGGCCGCGGCGATTGTCATAGCCTCCGCGAGCTCCTCCGAGACCATGTTGACCACGAACTCCTTGCTCGCGAGCACGTTGCGCCGCGTGTCCTTGAGGCGCGACGGCGTCACCGAGTGCGTGCCTGGCGAGAAGGCGACGATGGGTGGGTTGCTTCCAAGCGCGTTGAAATAGCTGAACGGGGCGGCGTTCACGCGTCCGTCCTCGCTCAGGGAGGTGATCAGCGCGATGGGCCTCGGCACCACTGTCCCTGTGATCAGGTTGTAGCGCGCCCTGGCGTCGAGGGTGGCGGCGTCGAAGTCTGCCATGTGGAGTATTCCCGAGTTGAAGGTGGTGCGACGTGTCAGGCGCCGGCGGCGCGGCCCAGCATCCGCGCAAGCCGGTCGGAGATGATCCGCTCGGCCTCGGCAACTGTGCGTTCGATCAGTTCCCGGCAGGTCGGGATGTCGCGGATCAGGCCCGCAACCATGCCGCAGGACCAGCCCCCGGCGTCCATGTCGCCCTCCACCATCACGCGAGGATAGACGCCCGCAACTTCAGGGCGGATGTCTTCGAACGTGATGGCGTCTCCCAGCGCACGCTCCTTGGCGACGAGTCGCTCGACCGCTGCGTTGGTCAACACGCGCTCCGTGTTGCGCAGAGGGCGCATGATCAGCCGGGTGTCGAGCTCACTGGCGTTCAGGATGGCCTGCTTCACGTTCGCATGCACCGGGGCCTCCACGGTCGCCAGAAAGCGGGTGCCCATGTTCACACCCTCCGCCCCTAGAGCCAGCGCCGCGGCTAGCGACCTGCCATCGGCCATGCCGCCGGACGCAATGAAGGGTATCTCCAGCTCGTCGGCGGAGCGGGGCAACAGGATGAAGTTCGGGACGTCGTCCTCGCCCGGATGGCCCCCGCACTCGAATCCATCGATCGAAAGTGCGTCGCAGCCGATCTGCTGCGCCTTCAGGGCGTGACGCACGGAGGTGCACTTGTGGATCACCACCACGCCAGCTTCCTTCAAAGCCGGAAGGTACGCCTGCGGGTTGTTTCCAGCCGTCTCGACGACAGGCACGCCCGCATCGATGATCGCACGGACGTACCCTGGATAGTCGGGCGGGTTCAGGGACGGGAGAAAAGTCAGGTTCACGCCAAACGGCTTGTCGGTCATCCCCCTGCAGCGCTGTATCTCCGTCGCCAGCCTTTCGGGCGACCCGAGAGTGTGAGAGGTGATGATCCCCAGCCCGCCCGCCTCCGACACGGCGGCAGCCATTTCCGCGAAGCCGACATAGTGCATGCCGCCCTGAACGATCGGGTGCTCGATCCCGAAGAGCTCGGTGATGCGCGTCCTCATCCAAACCTCCCTGCCGTCCGTCCCAAGCCGCGGGGCCGGGAGAGAAGGGAGGGTCATCACCCAGACTTCCGCCCGCGTCAATATGCGGAACGATATTTTGCTTGTCGGAACTAGGAGGCGAGATTATCGTTCGCGAATGGACCAGCCCGTCTCGCGCGCCGCAATGTCATCGTTCGACGCGCTCGCGCATCTTCCCGCATTTCAGAGCAACCTCGCGCCGGTTGCGGAGGAGGTCGACGATCTCCCGGCGGAGCTCCTCTCCGGGAGCCTGCCTGACGAGATCGCTGGCACACTGCTCCGCATCGGCCCGAACCCCCGGTTCGTTCCGCCAGACCCGGCCTCCCACCACTGGTTCCTGGGCGACGGCATGGTGCATGCGCTGCGCCTGGGCGGAGGACGGTGCCGCTATTCAAACCGGTGGGTTCGCACGGCGAAGTGGCGACACGAGGACGCCGCGGGCCGCGTCCTATACGGCGGATGGGGCTACCGTCCCGTCGATGGCGGCCCCCCGGCCGACCTCGATGGCACGGCCAACACCAACCTCGTGCAGCACGGAGGGCGGCTGCTCGCCCTGCAAGAGTCCAGTCCGCCGATCGAGATCAATCCGCGCGATCTCGGAACGATCGGCCGGGAGGTGTTCGGCGGCCGTCTGGGCAGGACCTTCACGGCTCACCCCAAGCTGGACGCCGCCACGGGTGAGCTCATCGCGCACGGCGTGCAGAGCGGAGGCTTCGCCTCCGACGAGGCGCACTACTACGTCCTGGATGCCGCGGGTGAGCTGGTGCGCTCCGAGTCCTTCAGGCTGCCGTTCGCAGCATACGTTCACGACTTCCTGATCACTGCAACTCACGTGATCTTCCCCCTGTCTCCGCTTGTGGCGGACCGCGAAAGCGCGCGCAGGGGACAGCCCTATGTCTGGCGGGGAGATCGACCCGCCCTCGTGGGCATCTTCGATCGGAAGACGGGCCCCAGCTCGGTGCGCTGGATCGAGACCCCGGCCTTCTACGTCTTTCACGCGTTCAACGCATATGATGGCCCGAACGGCGAGCTCATTGCCGACGTCCTCGAGTATTCGCGGCCTCCGCTATTCCCAGACGAGACCGGCCGGGTTCCGACGAACGCCGAGATCAACAGCGCTGTGGTGCGCTGGACCATCACCCCCGGACCGACGCCGGCCCTCGCCCGCGAGCAAATCTGCGAGTCACCCGCTTACTCTCTCGAGTTCCCGACCATAGACGAGCGTCTCAGCTCGCTTCCGCACGATATCGGTTACTTCGTCGGTCGGGAGGACGGGGACAAGGCAGGGTTCAACACGCTTGCCCGCGTCGACTTCCACAGCGGAAGCGTGACCTCACGCCGCTACTGTGCGAATGACATGCTGTCCGAGCCGATCTTCGTCCCGCGCAGCCGAGCAGCCGCTGCCGACGACGGATGGCTCGCCTTTCTCCTCTACCGCGACGAAACGCGGACCAGCGAACTTCACGTCCAGAACGCAACGGATCTGGCGGCAGAGCCAACAGCGGTCTTCCGACTTCCCAGACGTGTCCCGCAAGGCTTCCACGGCGCCTGGCTGCCGTCCGAAGCCTGACGTGCCTAGCCGTTCAATGGATCATCTTGCACTCGCGTCCCCTGAAACCCGGGACTTCATCCTTCGGGCGCCGCACCTCCACCTCGCCGGCGCAAGCGAGCAATGGTCGGGCGCCACCCTCGACACCGTGGACCCCTCGACCGGGGGTGCGCTCGGGGTCGTTGCCGAAGCCGATGCGGAGGCGGTCGACAGGGCGGTAGCAGCAGCCCGGCACACCTTGGGCAGCCGTGAGTATCGCAGTATCTTGCCGGCAACGCGGGAGCGGCTGCTGCTCCGGCTCGCTGACCTGATCGAACGCGACGCGACCTTGCTTGCCGAACTGGACTCGCTTGAGATGGGAAAGCCCATCGGGGTCAGCCGCGGTATCGTTGCCGGGGCCGCGGCGTTCGTGCGGTACATGGCGGGCTGGGCGACCAAGATCCACGGCCGCACCTTCACACCCTCACCGCGTCAGCCCGGACTGGCACTTCACGGCTATACCCTTCGCGAGCCGGTCGGTGTCGCCGCGTGCATAATCCCCTGGAACGTCGCCATCCTGATGGCGGCATGGAAGATCGCGCCTGCCCTCGCGACCGGCTGCACGGCGATCCTCAAGCCGGCCGAGGGCACGTCGCTCTCCGCCCTCAAGTTCGCTGAACTCGTCACGGAGGCAGGCTTTCCGACGGGCGCCTTATCCGTTCTGCCGGGCCGGGGCGCGGTGACCGGGCAGCTCCTCGCCGAGCATCCCGGCGTCGACAAGATCGCCTTCACCGGCTCGACCGCCGTCGGACTGCGGCTCGCTGCGCTGGCGGGCAGTCGCATGACGCGGGCGTCGTTCGAGCTCGGAGGCAAATCGCCGCTCCTCGTTCTTCCCGACGCAGATGCGGAGGCCGCCTGCCGGGCGGCAGCCCAGGCGGCCTTCTACAACACGGGTCAGATCTGCGGCGCAGGGACGCGGCTCATCGTCCCCGCTCACGCATGGCGGAGTTCGTGAGCGGCATCCTCGCCGTCGCGGCTCGGTATCGGCCGGGCGTGGCGCTGGATCCTCGCACGGACTTCGGGCCGACCGCATCCGCGGCGCAGTTCGAAAAGGTCCGTCGGCTGATCGACCTCGCCCGGGCGGAGGGCGGAGAGATCGTGAAAGCCGAGGTCGAGATTCCGGATCAGGGCTTCTTTATCGCTCCGCACATCGTGGTCGACGCGAGGCCGAGCCACACGGTCTTCCAGGAGGAGGTGTTCGGGCCCGTGCTGGCGGTGACACCCTACGAAGACCTCGAGGAGGCGATCGCCCTTTGCAACGATAGCGACTTCGGGCTCGCGGCAGGGGTGTGGGGAAGCGATGCCCGCTCCATCCGCCGGGCTGTCCACGGGATCCGCGCAGGCACCGTCTGGGTGAACTGCTACCACATCTACGATTCGACGATGCCCTTCGGGGGGCTTGGCCGCTCCGGCGTCGGACGGGAGCTCGGTGAGGAGGTCCTTCAGAACTTCCTCGAGACGAAGACAGTGGCTGAGGCATACTGAGAAATGGACGGGGGTAAACTCGCGCGGAGCGCCGTCGAGGCCCTTCAGGGGGTCAGCGACGGCGCCACCGTTTTGGTGGGGGGATTTGGCGACCGCGGCATTCCACTCGCCCTCATCGACGGGCTGCTCGAGCTCGGAGTTCGGCATCTGAAGCTCGTCTCGATCAACGCGGGCCGCGGGGACATAGGGGTGGCCCGCCTGATCGCGGCGGATCGGGTAGCGAAGATCATCTGCAGCTTCCCCCGCACGGCGGGCTCCGTCGCCTTCGAGGAGAGCTACGCGGCCGGGCGCATTGAGCTCGAGCTGGTGCCGATGGGCACGCTCGTGGCCCGCCTCCAGGCTGGCGCCTCGGGAAATACTGCCTTCTACACCCGTGTCGCCGCCGGGACCGCGCTCGCACTTGGAAAGGAGACCAGGGAGTTTGACGGCGTCCGGCATATTCTTGAGTACGGTTTGCGGGGCGAGCTGGGGCTGGTCCGAGCCGCCTTGGCCGATACGCATGGCAACCTCGTCTTTCGAGGCACGGACCGGAACCTGAACCCACTCGTCGCTCGTGCAAGCGATCGCGCCGTGGCGGAGGTCGACCAGATCAGCGTCGGACCAATCGATCCGGATCGGGTCGAGATACCCGGCCTCTACGTCCGCCATGTGCTGGCCGTACCCGAAATGCCGACTGGAGGCGCCACGTGAGCGACATGCTGATGGCGGCCGCCGCAGCCCGGCTGGCGGCGGATCTGCCGAGGGAATCGCTCGTCAATCGGGGGCGCGGCCTTCCGACGCTGGTCGCCTCAGCGCTCCCCGCCGACGCAGAGATACTTCTCCAGTCAGAGAATGGGATTGTCGGAGTAGGGCCGGCAGCCGAAGGTCCTGAAGTCGATCCTTCGATTACTGACGCCAGCAAGCGGCCGGTGACGCTCCGCCCTGGTGCTGCGCTCTTCGACCTCGGCGCAGCGTTCGACATGATCCGGGGCGGCAGGATCGATGTGGCCGTCCTCGGCGCATTCGAGGTTTCGGTGACCGGCGACCTCGCCAACTATGCGGAGGCAGACGCGAGCCTTCCGCCCGCCGTAGGTGGCGCAATGGACCTCGCCGCCGGCGCGCGGGAGGTGTGGGTCCTCATGCGCCACAACGATCGCGCAGGCCGGCCGAAGCTCCTTGAGCGCTGCTCGCTGCCGCTGACCGCCGCGACGGTAGTACGCCGAGTGTATACCGAACTCGTTACGCTCGTCCTCCCAGCAGCCGGCGAACCGGTGCTGGAGTGGCACGATCCCGCACTGTCGCCTGCGGAACTCCGAGCCATCCTACCCTCCTCCGTCAGGATACCCCAGGCAAGATGACCCCAGACATTCCGCGCCGGCCGGACGCCGTGTCGGAGGGCGCGACGCGCACGGACCCCTCTGGAGTCATCCCGTTCTGGGCCGACAGGGCTCCTCAGCTGACGGCATTGCGATGCGGAGCGTCGTTCCTCACCTATGGCGAGCTGGAGGCCAGGATTTCGCTGCTTGCCAGGTCTCTGGTCGAGAGTGGCGCAGGGCCGGGCCACAGGGTCGCCGTCGTCGGGGAGAACGAGATCGACGCCGTCGTTGCCATCCTTGCAGCGTGGCGCAGCGGAGCATGTGCCGTCCCGCTGAACGCGCGGTACACCGAACGCGAGATTCGGGCCATCCTCGACCACGCCGATCCTCGCCTGGTGATCGCCACCGGAGGCGCTCTGTTTCGGCACGCCGGCATCTGGAGCACCTGCAGCAACGGCTGCCCATCGAAGGGAATATTCGAGTACCCGGAGGCCACCGCTGATCCCGTGGAGCCAGAATCCGCCGAGCGAGTGGTTCTCATGCTCTACACATCTGGAACCACCGGAGCGCCCAAGGGCGTCATGCTACCCGCGCGGGCGCTCACGTTCATGGCGGGCCTTTGGGCGCACCGACCGGTCGTCGCCGGCGATCGCATATACCAGGCTCTGCCAATTTCACACTCCTATGGTCTGTGCAGCTACCTGTTCGGAGCGCTGAACCTGGGATGCGAGGTGGAGCTGACCTCCCGCTTCGAACCCGAGGCCCTGCGCATTGCGTTCGCGAATGGGCTCGCGCTCTTCCAGGGGGTCCCCGCCATGTACTCGCGCTATCTGCAGCATCTGCAGGAGCTTGGATTGGAGCACGCAGCGCCGGCGCTGAAGGCGATCTCGACAGGGGGGGCGCCACTCGACCCCGACCTCAAGAGGCGGGTCGAGGCCGTGTTCGGCCTGAGCCTACGCCAGGCCTTCGGACTGACCGAGGCGGGTCCGACGGTCACCATCCCCGACGGTGCTCCCCAGGATGCGACCGCCGTGGGCCGGCCAGCACCCGGCGCCGAAGTGCGGCTGGTCGATCCCGCCACGGGTCAGGCCGCGAAGGGTTCGGGCGAGCTGTGGGTGCGCTCACCGGGCGTCATGAAGGGCTATTTCCGTGCTCCTGGAGCGACGGCCGAGGTGCTCACCAAGGAGGGATGGCTTCGGACGGGCGACATCGCGCGGATCGCGGCGGACGGCGTGCTCCACATCGTCGGCAGGCAGAAGGACGTCATCATCCGCTCCGGCTTCAACGTCTATCCAGCGGAAATCGAGTCGGTCCTCCTGTCCCACCCTGCGGTGGTGCAGGCCGCCGTCGTCGGCCGGCCGTCCGTGGAGGGAGATGAGGACGTCGTCGCCTTCGTGGAACTGGCCGCCGACAATGTGCTCGGTCCCGATGAGCTCATGGAGTATGCCGCTAAGGCACTGGTGGGCTACAAGCGGCCATCCGAGCTGCATGTCCTTGACCGCCTCCCCATGGGCCTGAGCGGCAAGATCGCCACGGGCGAGCTGAAGTCCCTGGCGCTGAACCTTCGCGGACCCGAGACCACTGAGGCGCGCTGATGCCACCGTGCGCGTAGAAGCCCCCGGTGAGCCGGGCAGAGCCACAACGGAACCAGGAGCCAGCACATGCGCGAAGCAGCTATCGTATCGACTGCTCGGACACCGATCGGGAAGGCCTACCGCGGCGCCTGCAACGCCACCGAAGCCCCGGTGCTTGCAGCTCATGTGATCAAGGCAGCGGTAGAGCGGGCCGCCGTGGACCCCGCCCGTATCGACGAGCTGTTCTGGGGCGTCGGCAACCAGTGGGGAACGCAGGGCGGAAACGCCGGACGGATGGCGACCTTCGCGGCCGACCTGCCGCGGAGCGTGCCTGCGTTCACACTGGACCGCAAATGCGGTTCCGGCCTCACGGCGGTGGCGCTCGCCGCGCGCTCGATCATGTGCGACGAGATCGACCTGGCCCTGGCGGGCGGCATGGAGTCGATCAGCTTCACCGTGACGGCCGACGCGCCGCGGCACATCAACCAGTCCGTCACGAGCAAAGTGCCCGGCGCCTATATACCGATGATCGAGACCGCGGAGCTCGTCGCAGACCGCTATGGCGTGAGCCGCGACGCGCAGGACGAATATGCCGCGCGGTCCCAGCAGCGAGCCGCGGCGGGTCTTGCTGCAGGCGCCTTCAATGAGGAAATCGTTCCCATCACAGTCGAGAAGAGACTGCTTGATCGTAACGGCGCGGAGGTGGGGACGGAGACCATCACCGTGTCTCAGGATGAGGGCATCCGACCGTCGACCACGGTCGAGAGCCTGCGCGGACTGAGGGCAGTGTGGCCGGGAGGCGACTTCAGCGGCCCAGGGAGCAACGTCACGGCCGGAAATGCCAGTCAGCTATCCGATGGAGCGTCGTGCCAGCTGCTCATGGAGCGGGCCACGGCGGAGGCTGAAGGCAGAGATATCCTCGGAATCTACCGCGGCTTTCAGGTGGCCGGCTGCGAACCCGACGAGATGGGGATCGGGCCAATCTTCGCCATTCCCAAGCTGCTCAAGCGCTCCGGCCTGGAGATCGCGGACGTGGGTCTCTGGGAGTTGAACGAGGCGTTCGCGTCGCAATGCCTCTACTGTCGGGATTTCCTTGGAGTCGATCCCGAAAAGTTCAACGTGAACGGCGGCGCCATCGCGATCGGCCACCCCTTCGGGATGACGGGATCACGCCTCGTCGGACATGCGCTCATCGAAGGACGGGAACGCGGAGTGCGCTGGGTGGTTGTGTCGATGTGCACGGCTGGCGGGATGGGAGCCGCCGGATTGTTCGAGATCCCCTGATCTGCCGAGCAAGTCGGGTATTTGTTAGCTCTTCCCGCCCGTCATGCTCAGTGCGCTTGCAGTTCCTCACACGTGTCGCGGTTGAGTTCGCCGGAGGCCGCTGGTCCCCGTCAGCTTTCCACGCGAAACGAGCCGCCCCGCCGGACGAACCTGGCAACCTAGTCTTAGGCCAAGGCGGAACCATGCCTATCGCCACTTGAGGCTCGTCGGTTCGGCTCGCTGATCGGTAAGGTCGGAAAGCGGCAACCAGGCTGATTAACATCGTGTCGGTAAGCTGGCGAGGCGCGCAGCCACGCCTCCGCTTCGGCTACATCGTTGAACGCCGCCATGTCGTGCTGACCCGCAATCATGCGACGGACTTGAAGCCGGGCCAGTGAGCCTCCCACCACGAATGCGGTGCGCGCACCTTTGCGGCCTGACTGCACGAGCATGCAGCGGAACTTCTCGAAGGCCTCCTGCGACTGGATGCCGCACGCGGACACGTCCACCAAAGTCACCTGGAGCTCGGGACCGACCACCATGCGCCGGGCAGCCTCGCCACGGTCTGCTCCATAGCTAGAGAGCATTGGCTCGGCGAAAAAGCCGCCAAGCACTATCCGCATCAGATTCGTGCCCGGCTCAATCGTGATTTCATACAAGGCTGGCATCGGAGCATCATACAGCGTTGGATCTGAAGACTTCCTTGCGGCCTGTGCCCCTCGACCAAACGTAAGCAGGCGCCGTGCCTGACGGAGTAGGCAGCGTCACCCGACCGCGCGCGAGCAGGCCCACGCGAGCATGCCGACAGCAAGGCGGATGCGCCGAGAACTACCACCTCGAACCGGGACACAGGGGGCAAATACACGGAATCTGGAGAGTCCTTCTCGCGCCCACGCCATCCGACGCCTTCGCGATCAACGAGTAGCTTTCCCGTAGAACGGTCACCTCGGGCTGGCGAGGACATGGAAATGGCGCCCGCCGGAAGGTTTGATGACCCTGCCGTACGGTGGTTAGGAGTAGAGCTCACCGGCAGATATGATCGCGGGACGAACTATCACTCGGAAGGTGCTCCAACCGCCCTTCGGATGATCCGGGACAAATTCTCAACGGAGTAGGGCTTTTGCAAAAGCGGGAAGCCGTGCGTTCCCTCCTGCGCAAGCACGTGGGAGTAGCCGCTCGTCAGCACTATCGGAAGCTCTGGCCAGCGTTCCCGCGCTTCATCCGCGAGCTCGAGCCCGCTCATGCCGGGCATCACCACGTCTGTAAAAACAAGGTCGAAGTCATTTGCGCGCTTGGAGATGATGTCGAGTGCGGCCTTTGCACCAGGAGCCCATTCCGTCTGATAGCCGAGCTCGTCGAGCAACTGCTTTGCGAACGCGCCGACCATGTCATTGTCCTCAACCACGAGGATGCGCCCCTTGCCGACGGCCGGCGCTCCGGTCACCGCCGCGGGCCTTAGTCCCTCATTTTGGACAGACTCCCGGGCCGCGTGCGGAAGGTAAAGGATGAAGGTAGTGCCTTTCCCGGTCTCGCTCTGTACATGCACCTCCCCTCCGGACTGCTTTGCAAACCCGAATACTTGGCTGAGCCCAAGGCCAGTGCCCTGCCCCACATCCTTGGTCGTGAAGAAGGGTTCAAAAATTCGCGTTAGGTTCCCAGGCGCTATGCCTGTTCCTGTGTCGCTGAGAGACACGGCGATGAACTGCCCTTCACCGGGCCGATGACCGCGAATGGCGGGAAGCTGGTCCGTGCTGCGCACGACGATCGTGATCTGCCCTTCGCCGCCCATGGCATCGCGCGCATTCACGGCCATGTTGACGATGGCCGTATCGAACTGAGCCGGATCGGCGATGACCATGCAGGGATCGCACAGGAACTCCGTGCTTAGCTTGACCCGCCCCCCAAGGGAGGTCGCAAGAAGGTCTATAACACCCCTGATCCGCTCGTTGGCGTCGAAGGGAACGGGCTTGAGCGCTTCGCGGCGCGCAAAGGCGAGAAGCTGCCGCGTAAGCTTAGCGGCGCGGTCGGCTGTGTCAGAGATTGCATCGATGTAGCGGCGCCGCTTCTCGTCCGTCAGCTCGGTCCGGCGGAGCAGGTCGGTCGAGGATCGGATAATGGTAAGAAGGTTGTTGAAATCGTGCGCGACGCCGCCGGTCAGCTGCCCGATCGCTTCCATCTTCTGGCTCTGCCGTAACGCAGCCTCAGCGCGCAAACGCGCGGACAACTCCGTTTCTAGAGCGGCAGTGCGGTCGGTGACTGCCTGTTCAAGGTTGCGGTTGAGGTGCTCGATCGCGGCTCGGGCTTGAGCCTCGTTTTCCACGTCGACGCAGGTCCCGATCCACTGCACGATGGTGCCCGTGTCGTCGCGCTGGGGAACCGCGCGACAGTCAAAGCAGCGATACTCACCGTCCTTCCCCCTGAACCTCAGCCGTTCGAGGTAGGTTCGCTGCTCCTCCAGCGTCCTGAACCACGCTTGCGCCGCTCGGTCCCAATCTTCGGGACGAAGGGCCTCCAGCCACTTATCGCCGAGCAACTCATCGACACTCCGGCCCGTGTAGTTTCGATACTCTGCATTCACCTGCGCATTGTGGCCCTTCTGGTCTGTCACGAGAACGAAGCCAGGCAGGGCATCCGTAAGGGCCTGGAAGCGCCGCTCGGCTTCGCGTTCGGCCGTGCGGTCGCGCAAAATCTTCACGAAACCGATCTGCTCGCCATCGCGCGTGCGGAGAGGCATGAGCAGGCCCGACCCCAGAATCGTGTTCCATCGTTACGGACATGCCAGCGCTCGTTGACCGAACGGCCGTTCGCACCTGCGGTGAGCATCTCACCTTCAGGCACCTTTGCATCCTGATCCGGCAGTGTGAACAGCATGCGGGTGTGGCGCCCGATCACTTCGGCTTGCGACCAGCCAAACAGCTTCTCGGACCCAGGATTCCAGCCGGTGATTGCCCCATCCTCATCGGTCGTGAAAATCGAGAAGTCTGTCGCGCTCTCGATTATGAGGCGCGCCAACTCTGGATCAAAGGTGTGATGCGCGCCAGCGGCTTCCGCCAGATTTCCGTTCAGCTCATCGATCAGTGACATGACAGCCCAACGCCAGGCGAGACCGGCGTTTCCACCTCCATTCCGAACTTCAACCTTTCGATGTCGCGCGTGGGCAGCGGATCCGCCGCAGGATCGCAGGCACATCGGGCGGTCCCTCGGCGTCGGCGCTGCCCCTACGCGAAGGGTGTGGCGAATTCGATCCGAATGCCGCCTGGAATGAAGACCAGGAAGTGGTTCGTCGCGGATCCCGGCCGGATCGGTCCCGGTGCGGCGTCGACGACCACCTCCGGGTGTGTACTCACCTTCTTCCACGTTCTCTGCAATGCCGCGTCATCGGCCACCGCGAGCGAGAGGTGGTGCAACCCGATTTTGCTGCGGCGGTCGAATGGGCGGGCGGTGATCGGATCGGCGGCACGCCAAAGCGTTAGGAGGATCCCACCATCCGACACGAAGATTGCAGGATAGGTCGGTACGCCACCAACTTCGTCGAAACCGAGCACGCCGCAGAAGAAGGCGCGAGCCTGATCGAGATCGGGCACAGTGAGGCCGATGTGATGCACGCCCCGGGTAAGCTTATCGGTCACGATGCCAATCCCTCCAGTTGTGCGATGCGCGCGCGCAGCCGGACGATCTCGGCTGACGTTCCACACTCGATCTCTGCGGCTTCTCGGACGAGGTGGTCCGGCCTGGAGTGAGCCTCCGCGAGGTGGTCGACTACAGCTGCTCCATAGGCAATCACCAAGTCTCGCACGGCGATGCGATCTACCAGTTCCTTCTTCAGTCGATCAGGCCCGGCGGGCAGGATGCTTTCGACCACCAGCTCTCCGACGGGCGCGTGATCCTCGTTACGCACAAGTGGCTTCCCGATGGTGGTTGGGTAGCCGTTCATGCGGACATCACGAAGCAAAGGCAGTCGGAGGCGCAGATCGAATTCCTCGCCAAGCATGATCTGCTGACGGGTCTCCCGAACAGGATGTTGATCAACGAGGCACTGACCGCGACCTTTCATAGCGGACGCGGCACGTCGCCAGCCGCCGTTCTCCTGATCGACCTCGATCGCTTCAAGGAGGTGAACGACACGTTGGGCCACCCAGTCGGGGACGAAGTTCTGAAGCACGTAGCTGGGAGGCTCAGAGGATGTCTTGAAGCCGGGGATGTACTCGCGAGGTTGGGCGGAGACGAGTTCGCGATCGTGAGGTCGGGTAGATCTGCGGCGGCTAGTTCTGTTGGCGAACTGGCCGAGGTAATCCTGAGCGCATTGCAGGAGCCGTTTGACCTGGCAGAGCACCGGTTTGTGCTTGCCGGCAGCATCGGCGTTTCCTTCAAGTCCTTGGGCACGCCTGATGCGGCCTCGCTGCTCCGGCAGGCCGACCTTGCCCTGTATGCGGCCAAGAACGCCGGACGCGGGCAGTATCGGACCTTCACTCCCGACATGGACGCGAGCGTTCAAGAACGCCGCGTGCTGGAGACAGGCTTGCGCCAGGCGCTGTCGAAGGGGGAGTTCGAGCTCCTCTATCAGCCTATCGTCGACCTCCCGACCGGGACGGTCGCCTGCTACGAGGCTTTGATCCGGTGGCACAGCGCGGAGCGGGGCACGATCGGTCCCGACGAGTTCATTCCTCTCGCCGAGGACGTCGGAATGATTCGGGCGATAGGCGAGTGGGCGCTGCAGGAGGCCTGTCGCGAGGCTGTGAAGTGGCCCAGTTCCGTCCGCGTGGCCGTGAACCTCTCACCGGTTCAGTTCCGGAGCCCGGGCCTGACGTCCAGTGTGATGATGGCGCTGGCTCGCTCTGGCCTTGCCCCGGATCGGCTGGAGCTTGAGATTACCGAAAGCGTCCTGCTCAAGGGAACGGGGGCTACGCTGGTGACTCTGGAGCAGCTCAGGGCACTAGGCGTAAGGATCGCGCTGGACGACTTCGGGACCGGCTACTCGAGCCTCAGTTATCTGCGGATGTTCAAGTTCGACAAGGTGAAGATCGACAAGTCGTTCGTTCATGAACTGGAGGACTCGCAGGAAGCGCGCGCCATCGTGCAGGCTTCTGATCACGCTCGCCAATAGGCTCGGGATAGTTTGCACTGCCGAGGGCGTAGAGACCGACGCTCAGGCGCGGCGCCTCGGGAAGAAGGGGTGCATGCAGGCGCAGGGTTATTTCTTTGGCAGGCCTACTCCTGCGTCGCGCCTACTTCATCTCAGGTCGGCCGCCTGAGCAGCCGGCAACAAGTTCGTCCTCAGGCGAGTCATTCACGCCCAACACCGAACCCTTTGGCTTCCGAGCCAGAAATGCGCCCGAAGCAGATCTTGGGAGCGAGGGGCGCGAACGTCAGCTTGGTTGATAGCGGACATCGCCGGAAGGTTCCTGACTCTAGAACAGCTCGTCCAACATGAGATGGAACTGGAGCTTGCGTTCGTCAGCATGAGGGATGCCATACGCGGTAAGCAGACGGCTTCTGGTGGCCTCGCCAAACTCTCCGAGTCCGTTCCAGAGTATCGCCAGATCTTGATAGCGATCTGCTATCCCGAGCCGACCTACATCGATGCATCCGGCGACCCTCCCATCTACGATGAGAATGTTGTCGAGAGAGAAATCTCCGTGGGTCACCACCTGATCTGGGGTGAACGGTGATAGCTGCCGCAGCTCTGCCCAAACTTGTTCGGCTGTCCACCCCTCGCGCTCCTCGTCGAAGTCATCCTCATCGACCAGGCCTGCATCGATGCGCTCCCGTCCGCGTGCCAGGCGATAATCATGAGCGCTACTGAAGGGGCACTCACTGGTTGGGATCGCATGTAGCCGCCTCAGAAAATCAGCAAGGGCGTCCACGAGAGCCAATCTGTTGCCAGCATCTGTTCGCAGCAGCTCACCGGCCGTGTGACCCGGCAGGGCAGTCACCACCAGCCAAGCCTCGTCAGAGGCCCAGAGAAACTGTTTAACAACAGGCACCGGCAGACGCCCACGAAGCCATTGCAGTCTGACCATTTCGTCCAGGAGATCAGCGGCATTCCCGCCCCGCGCGTGTTTCACGAACAAGTCCGGGAAGCTCGTCCTCCCTTGGAGCCGGTAGACCGTTCCTCCTGATTGACCAGTTGTGTTCTGCGCCCACTCGTATCCGACAAGTTCGGGAGCAATGCTCGCCGGCACGTTCAGGGGAGTACAAGTTTCCATTGCGGAGTGCATTCTGCGGCGGCTTCCCTGACCTTCACCGGCTCCTTATGGCTTCGGAGGCTGGAAGGGAAACAGCAGTCGGTCGCGCGCTCGGCGCCAGTCTACATCTACACCCGCCACACTGGCTGCTCTCCCGTTCGGAGCAGTTGCCACTCGAATGACGGTGCACCTAAGCCAGCACGTCGGGCCTCGGAGTTTTCTTCCTGCGCGCCACATCGCCGAAGTAGCGAGGTTCCTCAGCGGTTGGTTTGCGAAGGGCAGCCTGATCTATGCCGAACGTCAACCCTCCCAGGCCTGCTGCTGAGGGAGGGGATCAGCGCGGCGGCCTTGCGAACGGCGAGCCCGAAGCCCGCTAGACTGGTCTAAGTCCACGAAAGAGGGCGAAGAAGGTTCGGGCCTCCATCGATGGTGTCGCGAGGCCGACCTGAGCTCAACGTGCGGAGCGGAGACGGCTTGGTTGGAGCGGAATGAAGAGATCAGCCCTGCGGGCGGGCGGCCTTGTTCCGGAAGCGCCGTACCCGTTCCGTCGTTCCGCAGCTTTCGTCCGAGCACCAGCGTCGTCTGCCCGAACGCGAGGTGTCCAGGAAGAGCCATCCGCAGTTTGGCCCCTGACACTGGCCCAAGGGGCGGCGCTCCGAAGCCGCCACCAGGAATTGGGCGGCGGCGAAGACTACGCGATGCAGAATGGAGTCCACCTCATGGTGGTCCCAGCCCCAGATGAACTTACTGTCGGCGTACACGAGTGTCCGATGGGACGAGGCTTGCGCCGCCAGCTCCGCCACGGCCCTCAGCGCGTCCCCGGCGGGGGCACGGGCCTCGGCTTCGGCCAGGAACACCTCGTAGAGGGCTTCCCGGGCGACGAGGAGCCGTGCGAGTGCCTCACTCGCCGCGCCAGGTGTGTCCGCGGCATGCCGCATCAACGAGCTTTCGAGAGCAGGCTCCAGCACGCCCGCGCGAACTGCCCAGCGCACCGCGTCGACGTAGTCAGTGAGGGCATCGGGGCTCTGGGAGTTTCGCCGATCGTCCACGGTGTTGACGAAGTCCACCGCCGGGTGGCCCCCGACCAGTCTGATGGTCTCAACGCTCGCATCGCCCATGGTAGTGTTCTCGTCGAGGAGTCTCGGAACTGCAAGGAGTTGTAACGGTTATGAGAGGCTTGATACCGTTACAAGCGAAGACCGCAGGAAGTCACGATGCTACGATCCGGCAACACCTGGCTGTTCCTGCTGCTGTGCGCGATCTGGGGTTCGACCTGGCTCGGCATCAAGGCAGGGATAGGCGCGGTGCCGCCGCTCTTCTTCGCAGGAACGCGCTTCGCCGCTGCGGGAGCGGTGATGCTCGCCATCGCTGCCGCTACAGACTGGAGGCCCGTGAGTCTTCCTGACTGCGGCCGCTTGGCTGCCGCGTCCGTCCTGATGGTGGCTCTGTGCTACGGTGCGCTGTTCTGGGGCATGCTCCACGTGGACAGCGGCACGGCCGCGGTGATCGAGCTTGGGCTGACGCCGGTCGCCCTGCTCGGCTTCGCACTGGTCGCTGGTGAAGAGCTTCTCACAGCACGCAAGCTAATGGCAATGGCTTCGGGCATCGCGGGTCTCGTCGTTTTGTTCGGACCCGAAGCGGCCCGGGCCTGGAGCGTCGATGGCTCTGAGGACAGCCTGCGAGTGATTGGCGGGCTGGCTATCGCATCCGCAGCTGTCACCTACGGGTGGGGCTCAACCGTGGCCGGCCCACTTCTGCGTAAGTACCCTACGAATCTGATCGCGGGCGCTACGACCCTGATCGGCGGCGGCATGCTATTGGCTGTCTCCTTGGCCGCAGAACCGGGTGCACAGGAGGCATTGAGCGGCGACTGGGGTGGCCAGGCCTGGGTTGGCTGGTTCTTCCTGGTGATCTTCGTCTCAATCATCGGCTACACGATCTTCATCCGGCTACTGCGTGACATCGGAGCGTCGCGAGCCGGTATGTACGCGTTCGTGTCCCCGATCGTTGCTGTACTGCTTGGCGTAGCCTTCAATGGCGAGACGCTCACGAGCTTCGACCTGCTCGGCATGGCCATCATGCTTCTGTCGGCGTGGCTCGCGATGAGCGCCTCGGACGCCGCAGAGACACCCTGCCGCCGTGTTCTGACCCGCAGAGCATAGAGCGTATTGGGAGACAATCATGTTGCCGCTGAGGAGCTCAAGCAGATGATCATGCGAGAATGGCGGGCGCAGGTGCGTCGGGGGCTGCGCGACGAGTATGTCGAGTACATACGCCGGACGGGTCTAGCCGGCTACGAGGCGACCCCCGGGAATAGCGGCGCAGCCGTCGCCGTCAGGGACTTGGACGAGCATCGGAGCGAGGTTCTGACGCTCAGCTGCTGGGAGTCGTTGGACGCAATAAGGAAGTTCGCCGGGGACCCGGTCGAACGGGCCCGCTACTTTCCCGAGGACGACAGGTACCTCCTCACCCGACCTGAACTGGTGGTGCATTATCGCATCTTCCAGCAAGGCTGGGCGCGCGAGCGCTTGAAAACATGACCAGTAGTGTCGCTGCTGGCGGTTGCGCCTGTGGCATGGTCAGGTTTCGGGCGTGGGGAAGCCCAGTCCGGTCCGGACTCTGCCATTGCCTTACGTGCCGGAAGGCGCATGCTTCGGCGTTCAACCCGTTCCTGGTGTTCCGTGCCGAACAGATCGAGCTCGAGGGTGAGTTGCAGAGCTGGCGGAGCTCCCCGGACTATGAGCGGCTGTTCTGTCCCCATTGTGGCTCACGCGTGGTCGCACGGAGCGGGGGAGGTAGAGAGATCGAGGTCTCGCTGGGAAGCTTCGATGAGCCGCGCCGGTTCACCCCCGAATACGAGGTGTGGACCATGAGGCGAGAAGCGTGGATGACGCCGTTGCCGGTCGCTCAGCACGAGCGCGGCAGGTTGGCTGACGAACCACCTTCGGCACCATAGGGTTGCGCGAACACGGAGAGTTGGGCCGCGGTCGCAACGTCATTTTTAAGGAGCGGCAGAGCCACGGCGATGCCGCTCCGGGGAGGCCGACGATTTGCCGGCTGAGACTTGGCGCGCCTCATGCTGTGGACAGACTGGACGGCCGGAGGTGCTATGCGGCCAATCCGGCGAGCGCGCCGGAGCTCCTCGCTAGGGGACTGGCGGCCCTACGACCTTCTATCGCCGTCATCCTGGACCATCCTCCGAAGGAGCACACGCCCAAGCGTCCACGGATCTATAAGGCCTAAGCGTCCAAGGGTCAGGTCGCTGATCCGGCTGTACAAGCAGCTTGCGGGTGGCGGCCGCCGGCGACCGGCTATTCGGGGCGCACCTCGAGCCGGCGGAGCAGCGGCCAGAGCGCCAGCGCAAAGACCAGGTAGACCCCTGTCGCGACCGTCGCGCCGGTCTGCCCGTATCCGGAGAGGAAGAATATGCCCAGATTGAAAGCCATGGCCGCGTTCCACAGGACTGTCCGGGCCGTGGGCGCGTTCGTCAGATATGCGACGACGAACGCGAGCCGCAGCGCCAGGAATGCGATGGCGAGACCATCGACCCATGGCTGCGGCGCGGATCGGAACTCGGCGAGGAGCACGGCGGTCGCAAAGAAGGGGAAAGTCTCCATCCCGTTCACGTGAGCTCCAAGGGCGCGCTTGCGGATCGGGTGCTCGTAGAACGCCGGGTTCCGGGGGTCGGCGTTGTTGAACTCCCTTGGCGCCAAAGCCTTGGTCGGCGCGAGCGTGCCGAGATAGAGCATGACCGCGCCAAACAGACACCACTCGGCTACCGTCATGCTCTGCCCCAGTCTGCGTGTCCGGTCGTAGGCTTCCGCGATGTTGGCATCACAAGCTCCTGGTCCCCGGCCCCTGGTCGCACGCTGCCGGCATCAACAGCAAGCGGCGGCTGATCGGTCGAGAGCACGCGACTATGAGACTGCCAGTCATCAGCTCACGGGCCGTGAACGCCCCTGCTTACGCAGGCTCCTCCAACCGGCGGTGGACCGTGGCTTCACTACGATGTCACTTCACGCCGCCCGGGTGCCTCGCGAGCTCGCCGCCGCCGCTCATTGCTGGTCCGTCTGTCGGGAGGCAGCGCGAATACGCCGTGCGCCTCGACGAGTGCGCACTCGTAAGAGATTACTTCCTCCAGCAATGGAGTGATCCGCCGGAGATGATCTTGGAAGAGTTCGCTTCCTGCGAATGCCTCCTTCGCTGACGCAGACACGAATTCCGTGACGATGATGACCAGGCCTTCGTTGTCGGTCCGGTGGATGCGGTTTCCATGCCATCCAGATTCGTAGGCGAAAGCGCTCAGTCTCCTTGCCTCCTCCGTCTGTAGCGCGAGGAAGGATCCGAGCTTCCCGGACTTGGGCCGGAAGACGTTGATTAGCGTGACTGGCTGTGCCGAGACCTGGTTGCTCGGCGTTCCTAACAGATGTTGATGTCCGTGGCTGCCAGCGAGCGGAACAGTTGAGTCGTCCATATCAAGCGGCCCTCTGCTTGTATGGAGCGGCTCGGCGAGCCTCCGCAAGCGCGCTGCCCCACCAGGCCAGCTGGTCCAGCATGCTCTTCAGGGCGCGCTGCCGAAGCTCCGAGGGAGCGATCTCACCCTTTTCGTCCAGCTCGTCCCAAGGGTTCGAGATCGGCACCCCGTCGCGCATCGTTACGGCGTGCAGTTCAGCAAAGACCTGGCGAAGCTGCTCAACCGCGCGCAAGCCACCCGACAGGCCGCCGTAGGATACAAATCCCACCGGCTTGGCGTTCCACTCCTCATAGGCGGAGTCGATCAGGTTCTTCAGCGACGCAGTGTACCCGTGGTTGTACTCCGGGGTGACGATGATGAACCCATCGGCGGCGGCTACCTGAGCCGACAGTCCCTGCACCGCTAGCCCCTCCTCCGCCTCGAGATGGCAGGGGAGGTTCAACTGGAGAGGATCGATAAGGTCCAAAGCGAAGCGCTCGTCCGCAGAGGCCCCCCGGACCACCCAATCCGCAACTTTGCCACAGAAGCGGTTTTCCCGAGTGCTTCCCAGCACCACCGCCACTTCTAACTTGCGCGTCATTAGCACCTCCATTTGCCTGATGAGCTAACGATAAGTAAGGAGCGGAGATTATGTAAGAACGCACCTGGGGGTAAGGCGGACACATGGGCGGGCGGGAACCAGCAGAGATGTTGCAGGTCGAAGGGGATCCGCTCACTGCGGACTGTCCAGGTCGCGACATCTTCGTGCATATCACGAGCCGATGGGCCCTTCTGATCCTGATCGCACTTGCTCAACGACCCCTGCGGTTTCATCTCCTGCGGGATCGGGTCGACGGCATCAGCGAGAAGATGCTGTCCCAGACGCTGAAGACGCTCATGCGAGATGGGCTGGTGACGCGCTCCGTGATGCCGACTGTGCCCCCGCAAGTGAGCTACGCTTTGACCGACATGGGGGAGGAGCTATCCTCGCATTTCCTGTTGCTGATCGAGTGGATGGGCCGGCGAGTTCCGACCATTCTTGCCTGCCAACAAGCTTATGATCACGCTGTGAGGGAGCAATGACCGGCAGGAAAGCCATCCTTGGCGTGGCGTCGGCCTGCCTCAGGTCTCTCGCACCAGCTCGCCCGAATTCGCGCGTGCGACATTCCCCGTGGGTCGAGAAACTTGCGGGTGACGATGTCGATCAACCCACGTGGCGCCGTCTTCCTCACACTGGCCCGCAGCCGCACGCAGGCGGGAGACGGTGATGATAGGAGGGGTTCTGCTTGTTCAGGGCGGTAGCGACGGGGCTTACGAGGCCGATCAGGCGCTTGCCGAGAGTCTCAGGAGGGAGCTCGGGTCAGGTTACGAGGTCCGCTACCCGGCCATGCCGGAGGAAGCAGAACCGGACTACGAGGCCTGGAAAGGCGCCATACTGAGCGAAGTGGCGGATCTAGGAGAGGGCGCCCTCGTCGTTGGTCATTCTATAGGCGCATCCATCCTGATCCGGCTGTTTCTCGATCAGGAACCGGTTATGAAAGTCTGTGGCCTTTTCCTGATCTCTGGACCGTTCTGGTACGATCACGAATTCTGGAGGTGGGACGAGGTAGCGTTGCCCGCCAATGCAGCTGATCTCTTTTCGAACGATGTTCCCTTGTTCCTCTACCACGGTGAGGAGGATCAGTCCGTCCCGCTATCTCACCTCGACATGTACGCGAGCGCTTTTCCGGATGCTGTCGTCCGACGCCTGCCCGGGCGTGATCACCAACTCAATAACGACATGACCGAAGTTGCGCGTGACATCGTGGCTCTCTGCACGCGGTCCGAAAGCCTCGACGGGGCCGACCGCCACCAGTTGAGCGGAAAGGCTCAAGGGGAACTTCCTTGAGCAAGGGGCAGACCCATACATGCGCCGCTGCTGGACTAAGAGGAAGCCCGCCCCCCTTGGACGGCAGCACCGGGCTCAGCGACCGCACCACGTTGGTGAGGATCACGCATCGCAGCGGACGCGGGCTCTGGAATGGCTGACAGACCGCCGCCCCCGCCAACTTCTCTGCCGCGCTCGTTTGGAAGCCCGGCAGAGCTGGCAGATTGGCTCACCCAGCATCACCAGAACGCCACGGAGCTGTGGATACGCATCTACAAGACTGGCTCCGGTGGCCCTCGGTCAACTGGACGGAGTGCGTCGTCGAGGCAATTCGGTTCGGCTGGATCGACGGACAGAAGAAGTCTCTCGATGCCGACTCGTACCTTCAGCGGCTAACACCTCGCGGGGCGAAGTCGGGCTGGTCGGCTAAGAACCGCGAGCATGCGGCCAAGTTGATCGCGGAGGGCCGAATGACTCCTGCCGGCCAGGCTCAGATTGACGCGGCAAAGTCAGACGGCCGGTGGGAAAGCGCATACGCAGGCTCGGCGAAGATGGAGATCCCTTCAGATTTTCTCGAAGCGCTTGAACGGCTGCCTTCGGCGAAGTCGTTCTTCGAAAGACTCGACCGGAAGAACCTCTACGCGATCTACTATCGGCTCCACACCGCGAAACGGGTGGAGACCCGGGCGCGTAGAATGAAGAAGATTCTCGAGCAACTGCAGCGCGGCGAACTCTTCCATTGAAAGAAGCAGGGAGTTCCGCCGGGAAGCCGAACAGCGTGAAGAAGAAAATTCCGAGGAGCAACGACACGGATCCGTTGAACCACTCCAAACGGCCGGTCTACGCAATCTCCTGCTTTGGCACGGGGTCGAGCAGGCCCGCAGACCGGCTGGCCCCTGATCGCATCTCGTGACATCAAGAGCTGTGTCGCCGCCGGAATTCAGAATTCTCCCCTGCGGACTGTCAGGAGCCCATGCGGTGCTGGCAAGTTCAAGCCGCACGTTCGCGAGGCACATGCACGAGCAGTTCGGGATCGGAGTGGTAGAGCGTGGTGGGCAGCTCTCGCACAGCGGCCGTGGCCAAGTCGAGGCGGGTCCGGGCGACGTCATCACGGTCAACCCCGGAGAAGTGCACGACGGGACGCCGATAGGAGATGCTGGGCGCAGCTGGCGCATCCTGTACTTCGACCCCGCCGCACTCGCGCAGGCTGCGGCAGACGCGCAGGAAGGCGGATCTGGGAGCTTCGAGATCACCCGACCAGTGTTGAGCGACGTTCGCGCCAGTAATCTCGTTCGACGACTGTTCGCGGCCGCAACGTCGTCCGGCGCGCCCATGCGCAGCGAGGAGCTTCTGCTGGCGACGCTCGCCGCCATCGGCACTGGGCGCCGCGCAGCGGATGCGCACGCGCTCCATAAGGAAGTCGCCCTCGCGCGCACTGCGATAGATGATGATCCTGCGGCTGAAAGGACTCTTGCGGACTTGGCGGAGGTGAGCGGCCTTGGGCGCTTTCAGCTCCTGCGTGGCTTCGCGCGCGCGACTGGATTGACCCCTCACGCCTACATCGTGCAGCGCCGCGTCGAGCTCGCACGTCGCCTGATCTCCGGAGGGCTGACCCTAGCTGAGGCTGCTGCGACCAGCGGGTTCTCCGACCAGAGCCACATGACTCGGGCATTCGCGGCACGGTTCGGCGTAACGCCTGGTGCGTACGCGGTGGCCGCACGATGATCAGGCTGCAGTCTGCCTGCAATTTCGTTCAAGACCGCCAAGGCTGATCTGGGTCATCTGCCGCCTTGCACCTTCGGGCAGGAGGACGGATGGAACACAGACCTTCAGGTTACGTGCACGGATACGACCAGCGGGAGAGCGCGCGGCTTCATGACCAGGCAGAGAGCCTCGAGACGCTTCTTCACGCAGATACCTACTACCCCACGGGCGCCCGCGTTCTTGAGGTTGGCTGCGGCGTGGGCGCGCAGACCGTGCCGCTCGCGCGCCGGAGCCCCACAGCGCATTTCGTCGCCTTGGACGTGTCGGCGGACTCCGTCGCCGCCGCCGCGAAGCGCGTCCATGAGGCAGGCCTGAAGAACGTCGAGTTCGCACAGGGCGACATCTTCGATCTGCCCTTCGGACCTGCATCCTTCGACCACATATTCGTCTGCTTCGTCCTGGAGCATCTTCCGGATCCGTCTCGCGCGCTCCGCATTTTGAGGCCGCTATTGCGACCCAAAGGCACGATCGCCGTCATCGAGGGCGATCACGGCACCACCTGCTTCCACCCGGACAGCGCAGCCGGACGCGCAGCAGTCGACGCGTTGATCGCGCTGCAGCGGGCGGCCGGGGGAGACGCGAACATCGGCCGGAGGCTCTTCCCCTTACTTCAGGGGGCGGGATACGAGTCGGTCCAGGTCCGCCCGCGCACCGTGTACGCTGATGGATCCCGTCCCGAACTGGCCGAGAGCTTCACCCGGAGAACCTTCACGGCGATGATCGAGGGGATCGGTGGGCACGCCGTCGCGGCCGGGCTGATCCAGCCGTCTGTCCTGGAAGATGGCATCTCGGCACTTCGGCGATCGGCGGAGCACGACGGAGCCTTCTACTACACCTTCTTCAAAGCCGTCGCGAAGGCGGAGGCGATCTGATCAGCCCGCGGCTAACTCTTCAACTTGGAGCAACACACTATGAACGTTCGTATGGCCACGTCCGCTATACTGTCCGTCTGCCTGTGCGCGAGCACTGTATCGGCCCAGACGCCGAGCGATCCTGAGGCCGTGGTGAGGGCCTACACGGATGCCGCCAACAGAGGCGACCTGGACCGCTTCCTGAGCCTCTATGATCCCAAGATCCGCAAGTATCGGTTCCCTGGTCAGCTGAGTTCAGAGGGGATCGAGCACAACCGAAGGTCCTATGAGAAGTCGTTTGCGGCCAATCCCAAGCTCCACGTGGAAATCCTCAAACTCGTTCCCCTCGGCGACAAGGTCATGGTCCACGATCGCGTCACGGGCCTCGGCAATGGTCAGACCGCGGACGAGCTCACCGTCTACCAGGTCGAGAACGGACGCATCACGAACATCTTGTATGTCGAGCGCTCAACTCGGTAGCTGAGCCGACGCCAGCTTTTACTGAACCGTACAACAGATGCGCCGCATCAAGGGCGCGGCATTCTGAGAACCCCGGATTTCTGAAGCCTTCCTGGACGAGAGTTTCCGAAGAGATCCTCTCTTCTGAGGCCGCGTCGTTGATGGCCCTCGGGTGGTCGGATGAAGTCGGGCGCTACGCTTCCTATCTGTGAGTGATGGTTTTCACCGAGATCGACGTCTGGATCGGCAAGTCTCTCTTCAAGCCGCTCATCATCAAGCTTTGCCAGCTCACCCGTCAGAGCCAGTTCGCAGTGTTCCGCCTGTTCTGGTTCATAGCCGCGCTCGATGGGTTCTATCGGGCTGAGACGCTCGCCTCGTCTTTAGTCTGGGGTGGCATGAGCGTGCTCATGATGATTACGGCGTCTCTGCGGGCGGACGATCCTACGCGGAGCTTCAAGTTTTTCCGGCTGCTCAGCGTCCTCTTCCTCGTGCTGGACATCTTCAAGGGTGCAGTCTCGGGCGAGTGGGCTGGATGTGAGTTCTGGCTCCTTGTGCTCGTCGCAGAGTATGCGGCCACAATTCGTACCATCCCTCCCGTTGAGAGGGGCGGCACGAAGGCGACGGTGCCCTCATCGTCGACATGAATCCGGAGGTGCCAAGGCAGAGCCGTCCATCGAACAAGCACATCTGGGTTCATCTTGGTGTTACCACCCTGTCCGCCTGTTCTGATCGCCGAGCGCCTGAGCCGGTGCCAGAAGTGATCACCGCATCCAGAAGTGACGAGCGCGTGCCGCTGAGCAGAGGCGGATCACTGGCAGCTGGCGAGTGGCGAAAGGAAGGGGACGGCAGATCGGCAGAGTTACTGTTCGTCGCGCCCGAAGTCGTGGCATTCGCCCTATCATGCAAAGCGGGGCGGGGAATGGTAGCAGAACTAAGAGGCCGGATGTCCGCTGGACCGATCAACATGATGCGGGTCTCCGCAGGCACGCGTTCCAGAAACTTCGCCGTCAACGCAATCTCCGGTGAGACACCGACCTTGCGCGCCATACTGCCCGCGGACGTGGACGTGACCACAATGTTGAAGCGCGAGGCTGTGAACATCACGGTTGATGTGGAAGATGGCCACGCGCTTCACCTGCCCGCGTCGCGGCGAGTGAGGGATTTGGCTCGACGCTGCTCTCAGCCTTGAAGCTCAGACGGCGAGATCAGCTGCGCCCCCAACCTGCACAGGTGACCGCCTGATTAGGGCGAGTTGATGGCAGCGCAAACCTTCTGATGGCACGTCGGCGCCGCTCCTTTGTCGATCCTGTCGAGCTGGGAGGCTGAACGGTCCAGCAGCGCCCGTTCCAGACGAACACTTCGGATTACCGCATGTCGGCTTCGACCCATAACTGAACGTTCAGAGCGATATCGCAGCATCCCAGAACCGGACGTTTATTCAGGTTGAGGGCCATCGACAACGTCCGAATATTGGCAAGCTTTACCGTGTAGTCACTGCGGAACGGACTACGGTCCTGAACCCGATGTGGTCGGTGCCCATGTCCCCGTCCGCATGCTGGCGCGCCGCGGGGCGGTAACGCAGGCAGAAGTTGTCGGCGCACAGCCACGAGCCACCTTTGATCACGACAGGGCTCCCGTTCGCATCAGCTTGCACGGCGGAGGTCAGCTCCCAGGCGTTTCCGGCCATGTCATGAAGGCCGTAGCCGTTTGGCGGGAAGCAGCCCGCCGGTGCTAGTCTGGCGAAGCCGTCGCCGCCAGTGTCGTGCAGCGGAAAGCTGCCCTGCCAGGTGTTCGCCATGGGTTTCGGGGGCGCCGGATCGTCCCCCCAAGTGTATGCCGCCGCCGCCAGCCCGCCACGTGCAGCGCGTTCCCATTCGGGTTCGGACGGCAGGTTGCGTCCTCGCCACCGTGCATAGGCGAGCGCGTCTGTCCGCGTGACCTGCACTACGGGCACCTCCGGCTGTGCCGGGCGTCCAGAGGACCCCTGAGGACGACGCCAGCTCGCTGTGGTGTCGAATTGCCACCATTGGCTGATGTCCGCCGGCGACGTGATGCTAGCGGGCGGGCGAAACACCGCTCCGCCGCCGTTCCGCTCGTTAGCTGTTCTATAGCCGGTTGCATTCACAAAGGCCGCAAACTGGGCGTTCGTCACCTCGTGGCGATCGATCCAGAATCCATTGACCTTCACGCGCCGCACAGGTGCTTCCTCCGTGTGGAACCGGTCAGAGCCGATCACGGTCTCGCCTCCGGGCACCCAAACCATGTCGGAGCGATCGGCGGGGGTCAGTATCGGCGTGATGGCGAGGCAGGCGCGGCCTGGTCCGTCCGGCGCCGCGTTGCATCCTGCAAGCAGCAGCATCGGTAGCAGAAGGTTCCTCATCGAACGGCCGCATCTCTTGAGCGGTTTCGCCAAGCCAGCGCCCGGACCAGCCTGGCGTGACGATGGCCATCTAGCGGATAGAAGAAGATGAAGCTGGCCGCCGCGATGCCGAAGCCTATCGGCGCAATCAGCATCAGCAGGCGGAGGGCAGCGAGCGTTTCTGGGGACTGAGTTTTGTTCGCAACATAGCCGATCCGGGACAGTGCCTCTCCAAGGACGCCGACAGCCAACCCGAGCGCCGCCTTCTGCACGAAGGACACGAACCCGAAGATCATGCCCTCCGCCCGGACGCCCGACCGCCATTCGCCATACTCGACCGTGTCCGGCATCATCGCCCAGAACGTCAGGTAGCCAGCCCCGGCACCAACGCCGGCTAGTGCAAGAACCCCAGTCAGTAGATCCGTGCGGTCGGCGGGCGTGATGTAGAAAAGCACAGCGGCGGCGATGCCGATCAGGGCAGCGGCCAGCGACACCGCCCGCTTTGACGTTCGCCGCATCACTTGCGTCCAGATCGGGATCGCCAACATGGCGCAGCCGGTGATCGTGGCCAACGAAGCGCCGATCAGGTCTTCGCGGCCGACATGGTATTTGTAGAAATACGGGATCGTCTTGCCGAAAAAGGTCGACGCCATCGCACTCATCAGCATCGCCGCCGACACCATCCAGAACGCATGGTTCCCGCGAAGCATGCGCCACATCTCGGTCGCGCTCGGTCTTGGCGCATCGAGCGCCACTGCACGCTCCGAAGTCGTCGCGAAAGCGAGCCAGTGGAGTAGCGCCCCGAGCGCTCCGAAAATCAGTGCGAGCCGGAGGAAGCCCTGCATCAGGTCGCCTTCGCCGAGCGCCGCGGCCAACTTGAGGCTGAAGAAGGCGATCAAAAGGCCGCCTCCCGTCGCGGCCATCATCCTGAAGCTCGCGAGAACTCCCCGCTCGTGGCTGTTATCTGTCATCACTGCGGACAGCGACAGATACGGCATCGAGACAACCGTGTAGAGCGTCCGGAACAGCATGTGGGCGGCAAGGGCGTAGATCGCCAGCGCTGTGCCTGTGAAACCCGTCGGGAGAAAGATGAGCGCCCATGAGGCGGCGAGCGGCACTGCGCCAAACAGCAGATAGGGCCGGTAGGCGCCCCAGCGGCTCCGTGTCCGGCTGGCGACGTACCCCATCACTGGATCGGTAACCGCGTCCCAGATCAGCGCGGCCGCAAAGATCCACCCCGCGGTCTGAGGGGAAAGGCCCAGCACGTCCGTGTAGTAAAGAAGAAGATAGAGGCTCGCTGTCGTGAAATAGAGGTTGAAGCCCAGATCGCCGAGACCATACCCAAGTCGGGTACGCAGCGACAGCCGACCGTCCGCGCTCATCCTAGCAGAACCTGTTGATGAGGTTTTCCAGATACTCCTGGCGGCCTGACCTTGGTCGGGGATCGCTGTTGCCCCGGGCCGCGCGGTCGGCTGCATCGGCAAGCGCCACCCTGCCGCCCAGCAGTTCCGCACCAAAGCCTTCGGT